>Ga0209960_1000844_pt1 | contig 52799 bp, 56 predicted proteins | sample ThiBiot_500_plan_2_FD_183947 | JGI IMG/M metagenome (GOLD analysis project Ga0209960, IMG submission 183947) | Wastewater bioreactor microbial communities from Cape Town, South Africa - Thiocy_expt_500_plan (SPAdes) | ecosystem: Engineered > Bioreactor > Thiocyanate-remediating >... | reverse complement strand
CGGTCTACTCATGAAAAATCTGCAGCCTTTTAAGAGTTTTCTACCAATTACCTGCAGATTCTACCCTAAAATAATTCTCTGTACTATAGGCGCTTCCTTGCTTTTCTTCATACTTCAGAATCGACTAAATAGTGGCTTGATCAACGGTCCCATTTTGCTGAACTTCATCAGCAATTAGATTGTTTTGACGATCTAAAAAGAGTAATCGCAACTGCTCATTCTTAAGATCTCGCATCGTTATTTCACAGTAGCTCAAAATTTGTGGCCACGATCTTAGAATTGGGCGTTGTAAAATTTCAGCCTTAAGGCATCGTTCGACAGAAACTTGCACAGCTTTAAGGGCAGCAATGACAGCATTACCCACACCTTTTACTTTTGAAAGATCTTGACTATCTGCACTTAAGACTTGAGGAAATGTTTTAAAAGTCGAAAGAAGTTCCTTAGCCAATGGTTTTACATCGCCACGTGGATGGGCTGCGTATAAAATAAGTTCTAAAAGTTCATAATCCGCTAGAGCTCCTCCACCTCCTTTAAGAAAACGCTCTCTAAGACGCGCGCGATGACCTTCATAATGCTCTTTAATTGTCAATAAATCCTCTCTTTCATTTTTTTCTTGTTTTATCTTAATTAAAAAAGCGACAATCGAAAATATAAAGCTTTAAGGCGGCCATAAAAAGTTAATTTATATAAAGGATGCGTCTTGGAACAAAATATAGGGAAAACGATTCGAAATTTTTTAGCTCCTAAGGGGATAAGGAAATTTTTTGCCTTCGCAGTGATCTTTATTTTGTTGGGCGTAAGTAACCTTCTAGTTTATGAAATGGGGGGAACAAAACTTGCATATGTGCATGGTTTTTATATTCCAATTATAATAGCTGGAATTAATTTCTCTATTCCCGGCGGACTTATAACGGCCTTACTTGCTTCTTTGTTATCTGGCCCCATTATGCCTTTTGATGTGTCCTTAGAAATTGCGCAACCTTCTCAATCCTGGTTATTAAGAAGCCTCTTTTTCTTTTTAGTGGGCGGCCTTTCAGGTGCAGCAGCAAAAATAATTAAAGCTTACTTGAAGGACCTTGAGGATCGTCTCGTCACAGATCCTGTAACTCAATTGTTGAATACAAGGGGATTGATGGAAGTCTGGCAGCAAAATTTTCTAACAGCTCTATCTAAAAGGTCTTCAATTGTCATTCTTCGTATCCATGACCTTTCCTCTATTGAAGCGATTCTCACACCTCAAGAAGTAACACAACTGTTCAAAGATATAGCTCATCTTCTTAAGCTGATCGTACACGATTCAGGGGTCGTTGCTGTTTTAGAAACTGGGACATTTGCCCTTTTGCTTCATGATGAAAAAAAAGTACAACACACAATTGAAAAATGTAAATCCAAACTTGGGAATGTTTTTACAGTTAATGAAATTCCTATCTTTGTAAATATATTTTATGGAATTGCAAAAGCTTATAAACGTGAAGAATCTCTTATTGCGCTCTTGCATCGTGGTCGTATCGCTGCTGAAAAAGCTATCCGTAATAATGCTGAAATTTCTTTTTTCGAAAGTCAAGATGAGACCCAGCTTTTGAGGAATGCTAAAATTATTCATGACTTAAATACAGCCATTTCTTCTAATGAGTTAGCTCTTGTTTATCAACCTCAAATAAAGCTTAATACAGGGAAAGTCACAAGACTTGAAGCGCTCATTCGATGGCCTCATCCTGAATTAGGGATGATTTCACCCGGTGAATTTATCCCGCTTGTAGAAGGAACTTTGTTGATCAATCCTTTTACTAAATGGGTTTTAGAAAAATCTCTTTCACAGTTAAGTTTCTGGTTAGAGAAAGGGTTTGATTTATGTTTATCAATAAATTTTTCAATAAAGAATTTCTATGATCCAACAGTTTTTAATCTTATTTATGACATTCTTCAGAAGTATAATATCCCTCCAGAAAGACTTGAAATTGAGATTACTGAGACGGCCTTTACGACGAATTTAGATCAAGTTGCCGCTGTCTTAAGCACTTTAAGAAAAATGGGGGTTCGTATCGCTATTGATGATTTTGGAACTGGACAAGCCTCTTTGCATTATTTGTTGGAATTGCCAATTGATATTATCAAAATAGATCAAGTTTTCACAAAGAATATGCTTAAAAATTCTGGTGCTGAAGCCATCATAAGAAATGCTATTTCGCTTGGGCATGAGCTTAAACTTGAAGTTGTTACTGAAGGCGTACAAACTGAAGCTGAATGCAAAAAATTGATAAAGCTAAAATGTGATTATGGACAAGGTTTTTATTTTGCAGAACCCAAGCCAGCTGAATTTATTACCTCTTGGTTACAAACATATTAAAAGGACTCTGAAAGAAATTTTGCATTTCTGCTATAAATTTTGCAAAAGATGCGTATATTGCTTACATGAAGAAAATGAAGGTACATGGGAGTATGAGGATTCGTATTTTAAGTTTTTTCTTAAGCTTATTTATTTCACATAGGCTGTTAGCGAACTTTCCGTTTCCATGGCAAATGAATTTGCAAGAGGCAGCAACGCCTGTTGCGCAACAGATTCATAACCTACACACTATGCTTGTCTACCTTATTTCAATTGTTGCAATATTTGTCTTGTTTCTCTTACTATATGTTGTTTTTAAATTTCGTGCTAAAAAGAATCCAATTCCTTCAAAAACGACGCACCATACTTTTCTGGAAGTCGTATGGACATTAATTCCTGCAGGTATTCTTTTAGCTATTGCTTTCCCATCTTTTAAATTGTTGTATTTTATGGATCGAACTTATGAACCTGAAATGACTTTAAAAGTTACTGGTCATCAATGGTATTGGAGTTATGAATATCCTGAAGCAAAAATAGCTTTTGATAGTTATATGATTCAAGACGCAGATCTCAAACCAGGTCAAAAAAGATTACTTGAAGTCGATCATGAAGTTGTCGTTCCAATAGATACTAATATTCGCATTTTATTGACCTCAGCTGATGTCCTTCATAGTTGGGCAATGCCTGCTTTAGGAATTAAGCAAGATACAATCCCTGGTCGGCTTCGTGAAACCTGGATGCGTATTTTGAAAACGGGAAGTTATTATGGCCAATGTTCTGAGCTTTGTGGTGTTAATCACGCTTTTATGCCGATTAAAATCAAAGCGGTCTCTAAACAAGAATATGAACAATGGCTTCAGGCAGCAAAACAAAAATTTGCCTCTTAAAATTAAAGATAAGGTACTTATATAATGTCTGAGTTAGAGCATATGCCGAAAGGATGGAAGCGTTGGGTATTTTCGACGAACCATAAAGATATAGGAACTCTCTATATCATATTTGCTATCGTCGCGGGTCTTTTAGGGGCATTTTTATCTATCTTGATGCGTCTTCAACTTGCTCAGCCTGCGGGGACTCTTTTTAGTGGGCATTATCAATTATATAACGTTGTCATTACAGCGCACGGTCTTCTTATGATCTTTTTCATGGTGATGCCAGCTTTGATTGGTGGTTTTGGTAATTGGTTTGTACCTCTACTTATTGGTGCCCCAGATATGGCTTTTCCCCGTTTGAATAATATAAGTTTTTGGCTTCTTGTTCCTTCTTTTGTACTTTTAATAATGGGTATTTTCGTTGGTTCTGGTGCCGGAACTGGATGGACGATGTATCCCCCGCTTAGCTCTTTAGTAGGGCATTCAGATGCCTCTGTTGATTTTATGCTTTTTGCTCTTCATCTTGCAGGAGCGTCATCAATTCTTGGCGCTATTAATTTTATTACAACAATTTTTAATATGCGTGCTCCTGGGATGACGCTTCATAAGATGCCTTTGTTTGTTTGGTCTATGCTTGTCACATCTTTCTTATTGTTATTGTCAGTCCCTGTTTTGGCAGGTGGTATTACGATGCTGATTACAGATCGAAACTTTGGAACGACATTTTTTGATCCTGCAGGGGGCGGCGATCCTGTCTTATTTCAACATCTTTTTTGGTTTTTTGGCCATCCTGAAGTTTATATTATGATCTTACCAGCTTTTGGAATTATTAGTCAGGTTATTTCCACATTTTCTAAAAAACCAATATTTGGTTATCTAGGAATGGTTTATGCGATGGTTTCAATTGGATTTATAGGCTTTGTTGTTTGGGCGCATCATATGTTTACAGTTGGCCTGGATGTTAACACACGTGCTTACTTCACAGCTGCGACAATGATTATAGCTGTTCCCACCGGTATTAAAGTTTTTAGCTGGATTGCAACGATGTGGGGAGGTTCTCTTACCTTTCGGGTGCCCATGCTTTTTGCGATTGGTTTTATTTTTGTATTTACGTTAGGAGGATTAACTGGTGTTGTTCTCTCTAATGCAGGTCTCGATATAGCGCTTCATGATACTTATTATGTTGTGGCTCATTTCCATTATGTTTTATCCATGGGAGCACTTTTTGGAATATTTTGTGGTTTTTATTATTGGTTTGGAAAAATGTCAGGAAAAGAATTCCCAGAAATTTTAGGAAAGATCCATTTTTGGCTTACCTTTATTGGCGTCAACTTGCTGTTTTTCCCAATGCATTTTTTGGGATTAGCTGGGATGCCAAGGCGTATTCCAGATTATCCAACAGCGTATGCGGGCTGGAACAAAATCGCTTCTTATGGAGCTTATTTAACCGCTTTTGCGACACTCTTTTTTATCGTAAGTATTTTTTATGCTTTGTGGAAAGGAAAGAAAACGCCTTCAAATCCTTGGGGTGAAAGCGCAAATACTTTAGAATGGACTGTGAGTTCACCTCCTCCTTTTCATACATTTGAAACGCTTCCAAAGATTGATTAAATAATGACTTCTCTCTTAGTCTCTCCTAATCAATTTTCAACCCATTCAACGCAAGCGACAGTCAAAGATTTTATAACTTTGCTTAAGCCAGGTGTGATGGCGCTTGTCGTTTTCAGTGGTTGGGTTGGGATGTTTCTCGCGCCTAATCATCTCCACCCCTTTTTACAAAATGCTGTACTTATTGCAATTGCGTTAGCATCTGGTGGGGCGGGGGCTCTTAATATGTGGTACGATCGAGATATTGATTTACTCATGAGAAGAACTCAGGATCGTCCTATTCCTGCAGGCTTAATTTCACCTCAAGATGCTTTCATTTTCGGAATTTTATTGATTGTTTTTTCAGTGCTCATAATGGGGTTCGCAACGAACTACATGGCTGCTTTTTGGTTAGCTTTTTCTGCTTTCTTTTATGTTGTTATTTATACGATAGGTCTTAAGAGAGCAACGGTACACAATATTGTTATTGGAGGTGCAGCCGGAGCTTTGCCACCCCTTATTGGATGGGTTGCTGTTACAGGCGAAATAAGTTTAGAAGCATTTTTATTATTTTTACTTATATTTTTATGGACACCGCCCCACTTTTGGGCGCTTGCGCTTACAAAGGCTGAAGAGTATAAGCGTGCAAATATTCCTATGCTTCCAACTATTGCTGGACCACAAGCAACTAAAAAGCAAATTTTAATATATTCATTCTTGTTGATAATTGCTTCTTACAGTTTTCCTTACTTGTTCAATTACGGTTGGCTCTACGGTACGATTGTAACTATCTTAAATTTAGTTTGGTTATTTTTTGCTCTTAAACTCTATTTTAATAACCATAATTCAGAAGCAATGCGTCTTTTTGGTTTTTCTATACTCTATCTTTTTTTGTTGTTGGGAGCTTTAGTAGTTGATTATGGAGTGTATCGATAGTGAATTATGAAACAACAAAAAGGCAACGCGCAAAGAATATAGCTTTACTAATTATTTTAGTAGGTCTTGTGCTTTTGTTCTATGGCTTAGCAGTTGTGCGAATAAAAGTTGGTCATTAAAGCCGTGTTAACACGCAACCAGCGCACCCTCTTATTTCTTTTAGCTCTGCTTCTTATGATGACAATTCTTGCTTTCGCATCTGTTCCTCTTTATCGTCTGTTTTGCCAGAAAACAGGATATGGAGGCACACCGCGTATTGCTTTATCGGGAACAGATCGCATTATTGATCATTCATTAACAATTCACTTCAATGCGGATATAAATGCGTCACTTCCTTGGAAATTTAATCCATTGCAATCAAAAATAACAGTGAAAGCAGGCGCTTTAGGATTGGCCTATTATAAAGTGAGAAATATGTCAGATGAACCTCTCGTCGGCATTGCGGTCTATAATGTAACGCCTGATAAGGCTGCGCCTTATTTTAATAAGATTGAATGCTTCTGTTTTGAAGAGCAACGACTTGAACCGCATCAAACACTTGAACTTCCAGTCCAATTTTATATTGATCCAAAAATTGCTGAAGATCCACATTGCAAAGATCTAACAGCTATTACACTTTCTTATACATTTTTTACGGCAAAGGATCCTAAATTGCCCGAAATTTTGGGACTTCCTCGCTTTAAGAAAAAATAGATAAAAGGGTGGCTTTCATCAGCTATCTCTTATCGTATTAAAATAATTACGATTCCATGATGCTGTAGGAAAGTTAATTTTAAGCTTCAAAATAAAACGTTTTATTCTGTCCAAAACTGGTATTTTATTTTTAGAAAATCCATTTAATATGAGGATACGTTTTTTGAAGATATTGTTCTCTTTGATCCCCAATATTATTGCATCTAACATTTACAGTATGGACGCTTGTTCCTTGAAGGTTTTGAGCAAAGGCTTTAACCCCTTCATCGCCCATTTTGTTGAAACCGAGGTCAATGGCATGGACGCTTGTTCCTTGCAATTTTAAGTTCTTTGCGCCTTCAGCTCCAATTAAGTTATAACTGAAATCAAGATTGCGGACTTTTGTTCCTTGCAATTCTAAGTCCCTTATGCTTTCAGCGCCAATTAGGCCTTTACCGCTGCTAAATGAGCTTTCAGCGTTAAATACGGTGAAACAGAGACCAAGCGTATGGACGTTCGTACCTTGAAGGTTTTTGGTTAAGTCTATTATGCCTTTAAGACCAATCTTGTTGTAACTGAGATTAAGCTTACGGACGTTTGTTCCTAGAAGGTATTTACATAAGTATCGAGCATTAGCAGCGCCTATATTTTGGCTACTGAGATCAAGAACCTTAACCTTGGTCCCATGAAGGTTGAGCACCAAGTTGACTATATCAGTATCACAAACAGGAAGTTTTGTAAAACAGAGGGTATGGAGATGTATATCTTTGATAAAAGGCCATAAAGCTTTATGAACATTAAAATTTAATGCATCTAAATTTCTTACACAACCTTTCCACACATAAGTAGGCATGCAGCGAAGAAAGTCTCGTCCTATAGATAGAACACCGCCTGATCCCAAAAAAGTTTTGTCCCGCAAGCCAGGCTTGGACATTAAAAGGTTTTCAAGGTCATCTTTCCCTGGGAAGTCGGCTTGAAACATCAGTTTAAGGTTTGTTTTTGTTGGGATCTCTTCTCTAGGAAGCCCCGTGATCATCGTGAACATTCCTCGGCTTACTGATGCACAGGCAAGACCGCTATCGTTTTCCCATATCTCTTTCTGAATGAGGCCTATAATGTCTGAAGACAGTGTGGCAAAATCTCCTAAAGTTGCAATTACCTCCATTGATAAGGAAAAAGACTTTGAGGGGAATTTTTCTTTAACAAAAGCATATAAAAGGTCATTATCAATAGGCTTGGCTTGTTCATCAGAACGTGTATAAAAGTTGAAAAATGCATTAGGATTTTCCTCTAAAAATTGAAGTAAATGGTGAGGATTTCCGGCAAGGTCAATGACTTCTTTAAATTTCACTAATTGTTCTTGCGGAGAAAGACGCTTTGTTTGTACGTCAAGAGGTTCTGCCTCCATTGGCGATGCTAATGTAGGGAGGGTTGAACATAAAAACATTGCTCCCAACAAGAGAGATTTTAAAGTTGTTCTAAGCATAATTTATAGTCTTTCATAAAAAATAAAGTTGAACCTTAATCTGAAAATGTCAAAAAGTCAATAAAAAAATGATTAGGTTAATACCTCAATCTTCTTTTAGCTAAAAATTAACACATTTATTTGAAATTTGTGTCGATTTTTCTTGATTTTTGCAACAGTTCATGGTAGTCTGGTGGTAGATGATTAGAGAGGGAGTTCTTCCCTTATTGGATATTCTAGAAATCCCAATAATTCTTTCACCTCCTTCTCAAAGATCATCTAAGTAAGAAAAATAAGAATAAGACAGGGATTTAAAAACCTAGATTATTAAAAAACAAAGACTTAAACACTCTTTTTGAGTGAATGCCCTCTCTTTGCCTGGTGTAAGGGTGAAAAAAGGGAATGAAAAGCAACGGGGTAAGGGACTTGGAAAAGTTTTTCTTTGTTACTTATGGATTCCCGCCTTCACGGGAATGACACAGGAGAAGCAGGATTTTCCCATCTCTCTAGCGTACGTGAAAGGCACGGTAGGGCAGCAGGGATGAGAAGTAGAAACCTCTTCGTTGTGATCCTCGCCTCTTTCTGGTCATCCCCGCGAAAGCGGGGATCCAGGTATGCCAAGTGCAAGGTTGTGATGGTGTTTGATGATGTTAAGAGGTGTATACTTTCTCCATCGTCATCCTCGGGCTTGTCCCGAGGATCTCAGGCAACCTGAGGATGCTATGAGACACGAGAAGGTTCTTTCTGAACTTTGATTCCTTGGATCTCGAGGCTAAGGAATGGAGGAAAGAAAGACGAAGGTTGTCAGGAAGAAATAAAGGCAGGTCTATTGTGGAATGAAAGAGACCCTATGGCTTGTCTTTAATCTTCTTCCTCACTCAAGAGGAAAAGGCTTACCCCTTCCTTTCTGTGGCTCACTGCCACAGGAAGGAACAGGGGCAAAACATAAACAATAAACAGGGAGTAATAAAAATGGATACCTATGAACAAAAAAAGAACATTAACAACAAACAAGGGACACCTTTATGGTTTAGCCAGATGAAACAGGTTCTTAAAAAGGTTTTAAGGCAAGGTTTCAGGGGGGGACACTTTTTACATAGGAGTGAGCGTCTTTCTTCGGATGAACAGCTCTTTCACCGTGGTTGGGATCTGCTTTTTGAGTCTCGCCCGCGTCATCCTCGCCTCTTTCTGTTGTCATCCCCGCGAAAGCGGGGATCCAAGGAGGTTGAAGAAGTAAGGGTGTTATGGGGTGATAAGAAGAACAACCCGCCACTCCATCATCCTCCTCGGGCTTGTCCCGAGGATCTCAGGCAGCCTGATGATGCTGATAGGTGTCACAAGGTCCAAGGTGTGTGGTGACAGGCACAGCGAAAGAGTGAAGAAGCAACGGTGCTTAAAACTTGGAGAAGCTTTTCACTTTTGTAGATGGATTCCCTCCTTCGCGGGAATGACACCGGGAGAACGATGCTCTTAAGTTCCAAGACATGCATGAGAAGCACATTGAAACAAAAGAGCATCGACTGGCGATAGGCAAGATCTATCTGTTGCTTGAGATCTTAGGCACAAGGCCTAGGATGACGAATTGTAGGAGCGGGAGAACCCGTAGACGAAGGTTGGAGAGATGTTGGTTGGTAGCAAAAGGAACATACTACCTTTCTTTTTCATCCTCGGGCTTGTCCCGAGGATCTCAGGCAACCTGTTGATGTAACTAGATGCCAAAAGGTCCAAGGTGTGTGGTGACAGGCACGATGTGCCAGAAAGACTTTATGTGTATGAGAGACAGGATAGAGAAAAGAGGTAACGAAGAATATGATAGGCAACCTAATATTGCTAGGCGCCAGAAAGTCAAAAGCGTGCGTGAAAGGTATGATGTAGAAATGAAATATCGAATGGCGATAAACAGCTTGATTATGCAGCTAGGAGTTAGAAGATGCATAAATTTAGGGTCTAAAGGAATGCATAAACATTCTTATCAAAATGTTATCAACGACTCTTTTTTTAAACGCGCACACGACATGAAATAAAAGATTTTTGATAAAAAAATCTAAAATTGTTGGAAGGGAGTTGAAAGCTAAGCAACATTCTGGCAATTTCGCTATGAGAGGTACATTTAATTTTAACAATCGAGAGAGGATAAATGGAGACTTATTATATTATTCTAGGGTGTGGGCTTTTAGCTTTGCTCTATGGCTTATATGCCGGCGCGCAAGTTCTAAAGGCGCCAAAAGGAACGGCGCGGATGATCGAAATTGCAGCCGCTATTCAGGAAGGGGCTGCAGCTTATTTGAACCGTCAATATAAAACAATTGCTGTCGTTGGGTTCTTTGTAGCAGCAGGACTATCTTGGGTTCTTGGATTACACGTTGGATTAGGATTTGTTATGGGAGCTGTCCTTTCAGGTGTTGCTGGTTATATAGGGATGAACGTTTCTGTTCGTGCGAATGTGAGAACAGCTGAAGCTGCCCGTTCTGGGTTACAACCAGCCCTTGATATTGCTTTTAAAGGTGGTGCAATTACGGGCATGTTGGTTGTGGGATTAGGTCTTTTAGGAATAACCATTTATTTTATGATCTTAAAAAATTGCAATTATGAACAACGTGCGATCATGGAAGCCTTAATTGCTTTGAGCTTTGGCGCTTCTTTGATTTCTATTTTTGCGCGCTTAGGCGGCGGAATTTTTACAAAAGGTGCGGATGTTGGTGCGGATCTTGTGGGGAAAATTGAAGCTGGAATTCCTGAAGACGATCCACGCAACCCAGCTGTTATCGCGGATAACGTTGGGGATAACGTTGGTGATTGTGCTGGGATGGCAGCAGATCTTTTCGAGACTTATGTTGTAACGATCGTGGCAACAATGGTGCTCGGGACAATTTTCATCAAGGGTGAAATGATGGACACTTTAACATTATATCCTCTGTTAATAGGAGCAGTTTGTATTGTTGGTTCTATCTTGGGCACGTTTGCAGTGAAGTTAGGTCAACAACAAAATATTATGGGAGCACTGTATAAAGGTCTCTTGGTTTGCACGCTTTTATCAGCAGTTTTTATCGTCTTTGCGACGCAAAAATTGATTGGCTTGGATCAAACCTTTATGGTTGGTGATTTGGTGGTTGATGGTACAAAGCTCCTGATTTGTGCTTTCACAGGTCTTGCTGTAACAGGTCTTCTGGTCTGGATTACAGAGTACTATACTTCAACAGCTTATCGCCCAGTTCGAAGCATTGCAGCAGCTTCACAAACAGGCCATGCAACGAACATTATTCAGGGACTTGCTATATCCATGGAATCTTGTGCTTTGCCTGTGCTCGTCATTTCAGCAGGTATACTCATTGCTTACATTAACGCAGGACTTTATGGTGTTGCGATTGCTGCAACTGCGATGTTAGCCTTAGCGGGAATGGTTGTTGCTTTAGATGCATATGGACCTATTACTGATAATGCTGGTGGTATTGCTGAGATGTCAGAACTTCCAAAAGAAGTCCGTACAGTAACGGATGCCCTTGATGCAGTTGGTAACACAACAAAAGCTGTAACGAAGGGTTATGCGATCGGATCAGCAGGACTTGCAACACTCGTGCTATTTTCTGCTTATACTGAGGACTTAAACCATTACTTCCCAGGCTTAAATTGTGCTTTCGTTCTTCAAGATCCTTATGTTGTTATCGGATTGTTTATTGGTGGTTTACTACCTTATCTTTTTGGCGCAATGGGAATGATGGCTGTTGGTCGTGCTGGAGCTCAAGTTGTTGTTGAAGTTCGTCGTCAGTTCAAAGAAATTCCGGGGATTATGACAGGAAAAGCGAAACCTGATTATCGTCGTGCCGTGGATCTTTTGACGAAGACAGCGATTAAAGAAATGATCCTTCCTTCATTACTACCTGTTTTAGCACCAGGAATACTTTGGTCTGTTGTGCGTCTAACAGCGGATGCTGAATCAGCATTCACAGCTGTAGGTGCAATGTTATTAGGAACAATCGTGACGGGTCTTTTTGTGGCTATCTCTATGACTTCTGGTGGTGGCGCATGGGATAACGCTAAGAAATATATCGAAGATGGTAACTGTGGTGGCAAGGGGTCAGAAGCCCACAAAGCTTCAGTGACTGGCGATACTGTCGGTGATCCTTATAAGGATACTGCAGGACCCGCAATTAATCCGATGATTAAGATTACAAACATTGTCGCTTTGCTTTTGTTAGCGATCTTAGCACATCATTAAAAACGGATTATTTTCGATTTTTAATATCCCTGGGTTTTTGCCCAGGGATATTTTTTTATTCTGATTTTGGATTTACCGAATCGACAGGATATGTTACGGTTTTTTTAATATGAAGTCATAAAGTTGTTGGGGCAAAGCTTAATTATGAAAAATTTTCGTTGGGTTATTAATGGCTTATTTCTTTTTTTATCTTTAACATCAAGCTTACAGTTGGTAAGGGCTAGTGATATCCGTGATAAAGAACCCGATCCTAAAAAACTTGCTCATCTTCAAATCCCTCTATCTATTTTACAAGGGTTATGGGCTAAAGAGAACTTAATATATGATAAAGTAAGTAGACATCACATAACAAAGGAATTGAGAAGATTCGAAGGATTTTTCTATCAATTTTCAATATTTGTTGATTCGCCCGAAAGTAGTTCTGAACTACTTGAAACTTATTTTAGGCATCTAGCAAATGCACGCTATAGCAATAAAAAGATTTTACCTATGATTATGCGTATTTGGGGAAAACCAGGAAATAGTAAGACAGAATTTTATCAAGGAACATATGAATTAAATCATACAGGTTTGCCTCCTTTTAGATTTCATCTTGTTACAATTTCTAAAGAAAAATTTGCAGAATTTCCTCATGGAACAGGTATTTATCTTTTTGAGATTGCGTCGACAAAAAGTTCGATTGCTTTAAATGAAATTTGTAAAGCTCAATATAAGCTCTCAACAACAGCAACAACATTAGAAGATTTATTGGGCGAAAAAATCGCAGACTCGAAAATTCATGAACAAAAAAAGCGTTCTTTTAAACGTGTAAGGCAACATAGAAGAGAAAGCAATATAGATGAGACACAAACCCAAGATCTATCAGCTGCTAGCAGTACTCAAGCTTTGCCTTCAAATGATGTGAATTCTTCTAATTTGATTTCTAGCCCTAACCCATCTCCTCAGAAAACTCACAAAATACAATATAGTTTATTAGGGAAAGAAATTGAAGATATTTTAAACGAAATTAAAAGCTCATAACGACTGCCACCGAAGGAAAAGAGTTTAAAAAACCTCTTTTATTTCTGTGATGATAAAAATCTATCAAAAAAGCTAAAGAGAATAATTAATAAATTTATGAGGATGAATACAGACGAAATGTATTCATCCGCATGATAACGACACCAAAGATAATTTTACCCTTAGCCATATAATGATTAAGGGTATTAGAATTATTGCTAGTTTGATTTTTCTTTAGCGGGTAATTCCGGAGATATATTTTGACTTGTATAAGCGTGCAATCTATCTTTCTTGTTGTTAAGTTTACTGCTAAGCCAGTTGCCACCTTAATGAGTTTTATTATCAAAAAATGCTAAGTCAGCTTGGGCTGCAGCAGTTGTCATATCATAAAAAGCAGGAAAAACAACATTAGTAATATTATGACGACTTATTACGATAAGTTTGCCAACATGGTTTCCAATTATCGTATTAAAAAGTTAAGGGCAACTTTTTAAATGTTAGGCTTAACTTATTGAATTTAAGATAATAAATAATATTTGTTAGCGAAATTTATTTCAAGAAGTCTTGCTTTTTAGGGGAATTTTTGTTATCTTAATGCTAGGTCGGATGCCTAAATGGATCCGATTGGTAATATCCGGCTTCTTGCGGATGGATTAACCTTATTGCTCGATGGAGGATAAGAATGCGTAATTATGATTTAACACCTTTATTTCGTTCCAGCATCGGTTTTGATCGTTTAATGCGAATTATGGATTCAGCCACACGTGGTGAAGAGGGAGCACCCTCGTATCCACCTTACAATATTGAAAAGATGGATGATCAAACCTATCGTCTAACGATGGCGGTAGCAGGATTTAGCGAAGATAATTTAAGTATTACTGTTCAAGATAATGTTCTTGTGATTACGGGTAAAGCTCGGGCAGATGATGAAAGCGTTCAATATCTATATCGCGGTATTGCTGGTCGTGCGTTCGAAAGACATTTCCAGCTTGCTGACTTTATTAAAGTTGGTGATGCCAACCTTGAAAATGGTCTTCTTAAAATCACGCTTCAAAGAGAAATCCCTGAAGCAATGAAACCCCGCACAATTGAGATTCGGCCTGCTCAAAAGCCTAAAGGAAAACTTATCGAATCTTAAAAACAAGCTTATGTAGGCCGGTTTGAAATTCTGTTAAAAACCGGCCTAACAAATAACGTAAGTTAGAATTTTAATCTGTTGCTATAATATCATTTAATTGATGTGGATAAAGTAAAGAATACTTTTCCTAGATTGTTATTTCAATTTATTCTAAATTTAATAAATTTGGTATGAAACTTAATCGAAAATATGTAAGTTGATCAAAAGATAATTTTTGAAAACTTTCGTCAAGAAGGTTGCTTTCTATTAACTATAAATTAAGTTTAATGCCGGTCAGATTAGAGAGCCCTTATGCGTATTATTGCAAGCCCAAAACAATTTTTAGTCTTTAAAAAACGCTTTATGCCCTGGTGTGTAATAAGTCATATTAGCCTTTTAAGTTTTGGACTATGGTTTGCGTTTTTTGGCTCTCCGCCAGATTATCAAATGGGCGAAGCAGTTCGTATTATGTATATTCATGTTCCTGCTTCATGGTTAGCCTTAGGTATTTATGCGCTAATGGCACTACATGCAATCATTGGTTTGATTACGAAGCATCCTCTTGCTGATATTATCGTCAAAGCTTCGGCATCAGTTGGTGCTCTTTTTACATTTATTAGTTTAATAACAGGTGCTTTATGGGGAAAACCTATGTGGGGAACTTGGTGGGTTTGGGATGCTCGTTTAACATCTGTCCTAATTTTGTTTTTATTGTATTTAGGATATCTAACTTTAGTTGATTCTTTTGAAAATCATGCACAAGGTTTAAAGGTAGGCAGCATTCTTGTGATTGTCGGAGCTTTTAATTTGCCGATCATAAAATGGTCAGTAAATTGGTGGAATACTTTACATCAACCAGCAAGTTTAACTAAACTATCTGCCCCTTCTATTCATCCTGAGATGCTTACACCTCTTCTGTTAGTGACGGGAGCTTACATAAGCTACTTCATTATTATGTTATTGCTAAGGATAGAAATTGAATACTATAGAAGACGCGAACAAAATCTTTATTCTCTTAAAACTCAAACCACAATTCATTGAGATAAAAAAATGGAAAAATTAAATTCTATATTTGAGACGCCTTATGCTTATTATATAGGAAGCGCCTATGGGATTGTTCTTTTAAGCTGTTTTATTTTTTTAATGACGACACTTTTTCAGAGCATGAAAGCGCATAAAAAAATAAAATCTCTTGAGGAAACTTTAAAAGACAATGATTTCTAAAAAGAAACAACGCCTTTATTATATTGCCTTTTTCTTAATTATCTTTGGAGCAGGATTATCAGCTGTTCTTTATAATTTACGAACTCATCTCATTTTTTTCTATACGCCAGAAGAAGTGAGTCAACAAACTTCTCTTCCGCTTAATAAAATTCGTTTAGGCGGTGTCGTCAAAGAAAAAAGCGTGAAATATTCCTTAAAAGGACTGTCTGGAGAATTTATCCTGACAGATTTTAAAAAAGATATATTAGTCTTTTTCGATTCTCCACTTCCTGATTTATTTCGAGAAGGTCAAGGGGTTGTTGCTGAGGGAATTTTAGATAAAAAAAATGTTTTTAAAGCAACACGTATTTTAGCTAAACATGATGAGAATTATCGTCCTCCTCAGTCAAGTCGAGAAGTTGAAGCTAGCTTAAAAACTTTAAAAGAATAAAAGGAAATGTCATGAATGCCTTTGGAGAAAGTGCACTTTATGCAGCTATTATAATTACATTTGCAGGCAGTATTGCTCCTTTCTTATTAATTAAAAGTCAGCCCAATTTCGCTTTTCAATTTAGTCGACTTTGTGCGGTCAGTAATTTTTTATTAATCACGATTTCTTTTTTAAGTCTAATTTATGCTTTCTTGAATTCAGATTTTAGCTTGCAAATTGTGGCTTCTCATTCACATTCAAAAACACCCAGTTTATATAAAATAACAGGCGTATGGGGGAACCATGAAGGCTCTATGGTTTTATGGGTATGGATATTAAGTCTGTACACCCTTTTAATTGCATTTCTATCTACCTCTCAAGAAACAAACTTTATTAAGACGCGTTTAAAAATTTTAAGTGTTCAATTTTTTCTTATTTTAGGATTTCTCACATATAGTGTGTTTCTTGCTGATCCGTTTATGCAAACAATAAATAAAGTGCTCGAAGGACAGGATTTAAACCCTATTTTGCAGGATCCTGCCCTAGCGATTCATCCTCCACTTTTATACTTGGGTTATGTTGGTTTTTCGTTAGCTTACAGTTTTTCAGTGGTGGGATTATTTGAAAACACAATTAATTCTTCATGGGCTTCCATGTTAAGAAAATGGGTTTTAGTAAGTTGGATTTTTCTAACTTTAGGAATCGCAACAGGCAGTTTTTGGGCCTATTATGAATTAGGCTGGGGAGGATATTGGTTTTGGGATCCTGTCGAGAACGCCGCTTTGATGCCATGGCTTTTAGGGACAGCCTTAATACATTCTCTTTTAGGCCTTGAAAAAGAAGGATTGTTTAAATTATGGAGCCCACTGCTAGGAATTGCTAGTTTTATGCTGTGTTTAATAGGAACGTATATTGTGCGTTCAGGGGTTATTAGTTCTGTCCATAGCTTTGCAACTGATCCAACGCGTGGTGCTTTTATTTTAGGTTTTACAGGAATAGCACTGGCTTTAGGGGCAGGGCTTTTGATCTATCGCGCCCCTAAGCTTTCATCTTCTTACTCTATAGAGTTATTTTCACGAGAAGGGGGAATAATCGTGAATAATTTTTTGCTGACATTGATGTGTTTTATTATTTTGTTAGGAACGCTTTCTCCTTTGTTAAGTGAATTTTGGCTGACTCAAAAGCTGATGATCGAGCCTGGTTACTTTCAATATACTGTTATTCCTCTTGCTCTTGTTATGCTGGTATTCATGGTGGGTGAGCCTGTACTTACATGGAGAAAAACATCACGAAAAAAACTCTCGCGATGGATTAATTACTTAATGTTAGGCGCTATTGGAATCATTAGTTTATGTGGAATTAACTCTATCCAAGCTTCTTTTGGGGTAATAGGTTTAGTACTTGCAGGTTTAATTCTAATTTCTTTGTTTATAGATGCGCGTTTGCCAAGAAAAAGTTTTCGTAATTATGCGATACTTTTTTCTCATGCCGGAGTTGCTATTGCAATTATGGGAATGAGTTTATTAAATTTAGGATCTTCTAAAACGACGATTCTTTTAAAACAAGGTGAGAGAGCTTTATATAAAGATTATACACTTCTCTTAAAAGAATTAAAAACTTTTAACATGCCGACTTATGAGGCGCGGCAAGCTTATTTAGAAGTAAAAAAAGGACACGCCACAGCTGAAATAATGATTCCTGAAAAACGATTTTATCAAGCTTCTCAAACTTTAACGACTGAAATTGCTCTTAAGCATACATGGCTAACAGATCTCTATATTGTTTTAGGGGGCGTTTTACCTACAGGAGAATGGGTCTTTGAAGTGGCACTTTATCCTGGAATACAACTTCTTTGGTTAGGGTCATTGTTAATGGTTCTTGGGGGCATTATCCGCCTCATTTTAAACAAAAAATTCTTAAGTCCTGGGAAAAATTGACAATCAGAGCATTTCATAGTATTTGTTTCAGATTAAATTCAAAAAAAGTAATCATTATGAGGAATTTTTATAAGTTAATATTTCGTTTTTTATTGTGTCTTAACATCAATCCGAGCTACAGCAGTGATACTGCTGATGCTAAGGGATTTGAAGACTTCGGTAATAGTTTTAGATGCAAACATTTGTATGAAGGTTCTTATCTGTGTGAGCGTCGTAGTTTTAAAAATTTTATGGATTATTTTAAAGAGAACCCTAAGGACGCTCTAGCATCCTGTAAGGGTGCAGCCTTAATATTTGGTGGTGGGCATCTTACAGCAGAGGAAGCTTATGAATTAAATAAAAATTATGCAAAAGGAGGAGATACAAAACAATTCTATATGTTTACACCTGGCTGTCATAATCATTTAGGACATGCCGTCATTAATTTAGATACCAAAACAGATCCTGATTTTATAGCAGATTATACCGAAAAAGGTATTATTCAAAAACTTAAGTTGGGAGAGCATAATTTGGTGGGAAGATTTGATGAAGTTATGTTTGAAAATGTTAGAGCATCAACTTCTTATTTTAGTTCCTCTGCTTTAGAAAATGCTTATGAAGCATTAAAACCAAATGGTAGAGTTGTTATTATCTCAGACGTCCCATTATTTATTGTAGGGGAATTCTTTTATAGAGACAGTGCACCTCAGATACTTTCTAATATAGGGTTTTATAACATACAGACGGTTAATGGTTATTTTGATATTTTAACCGGACGTTTTTTAAATGGACCAGTTACAATAGCTTATAAACCGGCTCAAAACGAAACATTAAATACTAAAAAGAAATAAGTTAGCTTATTTTAATTTGTTAACATCTTTAATTTTATTAAGGGTTTCATTAAAAAAATATTTCTGATCTAACGACTTAACTGAGTTTGAAAGTTCCTGGTAAGCAGCATGAATCGCTGCTTCCAGGACTTTATTTTCAATTTCTGTTAAGGCTTGAGTTTCAATTTGAGCATAGCGTTCTAAGAGTAATTTTTCTTCTATACGAATATAGTTTCCAAGCTCAATATGGGACGTTTTCTTGAGCTCTTCTGCTTGCGTTTTTGCATGCGCAATAATTTCTTTTGATCGTTGGGTTGTCTCGAGTTGAAGGCGTTTAGCTTCGGCAACTAGGGCTTCTGCTTCTGTATGAAGACGTTTTGCTTCTATAAGGTTATCCCTAATTCTCAAGGCATGTTGATCCAAAAAATTGATCAGCGCACGCCATGCAGGTTTTCCCACAAGGATGATTAAAATACAGAAAGCAATTAAAACCCATAGGGAAGCATTAATCATCCGTTTGCTCACTTTCCCTAACAGTTTTTAAACTTGTTTCTTTTGGTAAAGTTTTTTGAATGATTTCAATTGCAAGTTTTTGAGCTATTTGAGGAATTTCTTTAGAAAGGTTTTGTTTTTCTTGAAGAAATTTTTTCTCTGTTGCTTGAATTTTATCCTTCATTTCTTGGGAGATTCGCTTTCTTTCATGCTCAAATTTTAACTTAATCTCACGATCCACATGAAGAACAATTTCTTGCGCTTGCTGACGTGCTATCTCAAGCTCTTGAGCACATGCATTTTGAAGAGCCTCGGCTTCTATCTGTAACGTAGAGGCTAACTCTTTTTTCCCTTCAATTTGATCCCACCTTTGGCCTTGAAGTTTTGAAAGGCGTGGTAATGAGATTCCCCATGAAAACAGAATAATGGCTCCAAAGCAAATGACTAACCAGAAGAGCTGAGAGAAATAAGTAGCTGTTTCAAGTTGAGGCATTTGTCAACCCCGTTCTCAAATCAGCTAAACAAAATAATAAGAGCAACAGTAAAAGCCAAAATTCCAACAGCTTCTGTTAAAGCCGCGCCAATATAAGCTGGAATCATCACATCATTTTTAACTGAAGGGTTACGGGCAATGGCTTTCAACAAATTAGAAAAAATATTTCCAACGCCAATTCCAACACCTAAAAGAGCAATAACTGCCAAGCCTGCTCCGATTAATTTAGCCGCACCAACTTCCATTCTTCATCTCCTTTATCTATTTTTGATGTTCGAGTGTATCATAAACTTAATGTAAGTGAAGAGTATCATGTAAGTAAATACACGTGAGAATTGTAAAAACATAGGCTTGCAGGAGAGCAACAAAGACTTCAAATGCGGTAAAAAAGATAAGAAATGGGAGGGGCGCAAAAAGACCGTACACACCCATGGCAACCGTAAATCCGCCAAAAAGCTTTAGAACCATATGTCCAGCCATCATATTTGCAAAAAGACGAATCGCCAGCGTAATAGGCCTAAATAAATAAGCAATAATTTCAACTGGAATTAAGATTGGTGCAATCGCAAGGGGCACGCCTTTAGGAAAGAAGAGTCTAAAAAATTTAAAACCATGTTTGACAAGCCCAACAGTTGTAATAAGACCAAAGACGATAAATGCTAACGTGCCTGTGACGATGATATGGCTTGTAAATGTAAAAGAATAAGGCACCATTCCCCACAAGTTGCCGAATAAAATAAAAAGAAAAAGAGAAAAAATAAAAGGAAAATATCTTTTTCCTTCATCGCCTAAGTTATCTTTGACCATCGTTTGAATAAATTCATAACTAATCTCATAGAAAGATTGAATACGTGAGGGGATTAGCTGACTGTTTTTAACGCCTGCCCACTGGAATAAAATAATTAGAACCGTTGTTAAAACCATAAATAAGGAAGAGTTTGTAAACGAAATATCATATCCTCCCAAATGAAGAGGAATAAGCGGTTTGATAAGAAATTGGTCTAAAGGATTTGTTGCCATTAGATTTACTATAAACCCTTTCTTCGTGAAGTCGAATCTTAAATCTTTTATTTATGATTTAAGTTTCTTAAGTAAAATTTTATTGATGACAGCAGGATTCCCTTTTCCTTGCATCATTTTCATAACTTGTCCTACAAAGAAGCCCAGAAGTTTATCTTTTCCTGAAAGATATTCTGATACCTTATCTTGATTCTCACTAAGAATTTTATCAACTGCCGCTGCAATGGTGTCTTCGTCACTGACTTGGACAAGACCTTTGGCGTTAATAATTTTATCTGGCTTTTCCCCTGTCTCCCACATTTCTGCAAAAATATCTTTTGCAAGGCGCCCTGAAATAGTCTCATCATAAATAAAATTAATAAGGTCCGCTAATAATTGAGGAGAAACTTTGCTTTCTTCAATCGATAAAGAATCTTTATTAAGCGCCGCAAACAACTCGCCGATCATCCAATTTGCAAGCAGTTTAATGCTTTTCTCATTTTGATGTTTTAGGCTCTCAAGGGCTGTTTCAAAATAAGTGACAGTCTCAAGTTCTGAGCTTAAAACACCAGCATCATAAGGAGAGAGGTTATAATCATTTATGAATCTGGTCTTTTTTGCATCCGGTAATTCTGGAAGCGTTACGCGTATATGCTCAATCTCTTCATCAGTTAAAACCAAAGGCGGAAGATCAGGATCAGGGAAATAGCGATAATCATGCGCATCTTCCTTACTTCGCATGGATCTTGTTATTCCTTTTGCGGCATCAAAAAGGCGCGTTTCTTGATCTACTTGTCCCCCATTTTCAAGAATATCCATTTGTCGTTGAATTTCATAGTTAATGGCTTGGCCCATAAATCTTACAGAATTCACATTTTTAATTTCAGCCCGTGTTCCAAAATCTGCTCCGGGGCGTCTTAAAGAGATATTAATATCTGCACGAAGGCTTCCTTGTTCCATATTTCCATCACACGTTCCTAAATAACGCAAAAGACCGCGTAATTTTTTAATATAAGCTTGGGCTTCTTCAATTGAACGAATGTCAGGTTCGGAAACAATTTCCATAAGAGCGACACCAGCTCGGTTAAAATCAATGTAACTCTTGCTTGGATGTTGATCGTGAATGCTTTTACCTGCATCCTGTTCAAGATGAAGACGCGTAATATTAATGCGCCTTACTGTGCCATCTTCAAGTTCAATATCGAGATAACCTTTCCCAATGATAGGGCATAAAAATTGAGAAATTTGATACCCTTGAGGAAGATCAGCATAAAAATAATTTTTACGATCAAAAATTGATGTTTTATTGATTTGTGCATTCAAGCCGAGGCCTGTTTTAATAGCTTGTTCTACACAGAAACGATTAATCACAGGGAGCATTCCAGGAAATCCTGCATCAATAAAAGAGACTTGCGTATTAGGATCACCGCCAAAGGCCGCAGAAGCTCCCGAAAAAAGTTTTACTTTTGAGGTAATTTGTGCATGAACCTCAAGTCCTATAACAACTTCCCAAGGTCCTGTTTTGCCTTGGATATAATGATTTTTTTCATTCATATGCTTGTCCGTAATTTGAGAGCTTTTTCTTTAAATTGTGCTGCTTGTTCTAGAACATATCCTACATTTAGAATTCTTGCTTCTTCAAAAGTTGGTCCTAGAATCTGTAGTCCTAATGGAAGTCCCTCTTCTGTAAATGATGCAGGGATAGAAATTCCAGGAATACCGGCAAGATTTGCAGGAACAGTTAAAACATCATTCATGTACATTGTAACAGGATCTTTAGGTTCTTCTCCAATTGCAAAAGCTGCTGTGGGGGTTGTGGGCGTTAGAATGACGTCGACTTTTTTAAATGCCTCTTCAAAATCTTGCCGAATAAGGCGCCTAATTTTTTGCGCTTTTAAATAATAAGCATCATAATAGCCCGCTGATAAGACATATGTACCAATCATGATACGTCGCTTCACTTCTCTTCCAAAACCTTCTGCACGCGTAAGCTCATAAAGTTCATCTAGCGTTTTTCCTGAAGTTCTTAAGCCAAAGCGAACGCCATCATAACGCGCTAAGTTAGAAGAAGCTTCAGCAGGGGCAAGAATATAATAAGTAGGGAGAGCATATTTTGTGTGAGGTAAAGAAATTTCTTGAATTTCAGCACCAGCATTTTTAAGCCATTCAATTCCTTGAGACCACAAATTCTCAATTTCTGGATTAAGCCCTTCAACCCGATATTCTTTGGGAATACCAACTTTAAGGTTTTTAATATTGCCGCTCAGCATCTTTTCATAATCTGGGACAGGGATATTTACAGAAGTTGCATCTTTAGGATCATAGCCCGCCATAATTTTGAGCATTAAAGCAGCATCACGAACATCTTTTGTAAGTGGGCCAGCTTGATCTAAAGAAGAAGCGAATGCGACAATACCGTATCTTGAGCATCGACCATAAGTTGGCTTAAGACCAACAATTCCTGAAAAAGCTGCGGGTTGGCGAATAGATCCGCCAGTATCTGTTCCGGTTGTCGCAAGTGCAGACCCAACGGCAACAGCTGCGACAGATCCTCCAGAAGAACCACCTGGAACGAATTGACGATTGTCACCTTTAATTTTCCATGGACTCACAACAGGACCATAAGCACTTGTTAAATTGGACGACCCCATAGCAAACTCGTCAAGATTTAATTTCCCCAATAAAACAGCTCCTGCATCCCATAAATTTTGAGTCACAGTTGATTCATATAAAGGTTTGTAACCATCAAGAATTTTTGACGCTGCGGTTGTACGTATATTTTTAGTACAAAAAAGATCTTTTATTCCGATAGGAAGCCCTTCAAGAGGTCGAAGTTCTTCATTTTTTGCAAGTTTTTCGTCAGATGCGGCTGCCATTTTAAGGGCGACTTCAGGCGTTTCTGTAATATAAGCATTAAGAGATCGCGTTTCTTCCATTTTTTGGAGGTGAGTTTGTGTTAACTCTTTCGCAGAGAATTGTTTCTTAACAAGTCCATCTCGTGCTTCACATAAAGTAAGTTCAGTTAGTTTTGTCATGGATTACTCTACAACTTTAGGGACAACAAACATTCCGAATTCCGCCTCTGGGGCATTTGCAAGAATAGCTTCAGGATAGTTGCCATCAGTAATTTGGTCTTCACGTCTGGGCATGTTGTCAAGCGCCATACTATAAAGAGGTTGAATGTTACTCGTATTAACTTCTGAAAGCTGCTCAACCCATCCTAAAATATGATTAAGATCAGTTTTAAGAGATTCAAGAGACTCCTCTTCAATCTTAATTCTGGCAAGCCTTGAAATCTTGTGGACAGTTTTAATATCAATGGTCATGGTGCCCCTTTAAGTCAGTGCTTTTTTAATTTATTCCTTAATCTACTGCTTCATATCATTCTTTTAAGCTTCTTTGAAGTCCTTTATCCCTTCATGGATCGCCACAATTCCTTGTGTGAGATTTTGATAGGAAACAGAAACAAAGCCAGCTTCTTTTATCATTAAAGAAAGCTCTTCCTGTGTAGGGAAACGGTTAATACTTTCGACTAAGTATTGGTAAGCAGCTTTATCTTTTGCAATAAGAGCGCCAATTTTAGGAATAATATTAAAAGAGTAGAGAGAATAAGCTTTTTCTAATAAGGGATGTTTAACTTTTGAAAATTCTAGACAATAAAACCGACCTTCTGGTTTTAGAACACGGAAAGCTTCTTTCAAGGCATTCTCTTTAGAAGTAATGTTACGAAGACCAAAAGCAATCGTGTAAACATCGAAAGCGTTATCTGGAAAAGGAAGATTTTCTGCTGTTCCACAAATCCATTGAAGACCTTTTATTACACCCTCATCGATAGCACGTGCTCGTCCTTCTTCAAGCATATTAAGATTAATATCATAAACCGTAACATTTGATAGAGGTGTTGATTTCTTAAGAAGCCTTAAAGCAATATCACCTGTTCCCCCGGCAACATCAATAAACTTTTCATCTTTTTTTGGAGAGATTCTTTGAATAAATTGATCTTTCCACCACCGATGAATTCCTAAACTCATGACATCATTCATTAAATCATAGCGGTTAGCAACTCGTTTAAATAAGTCATTAACAAGCTTTGTTTTTTCATTTGAATCGACATCTTGAAAACCAAAATCAGTAGTGGTACGCTTTATCATCTATGTATTTTCTTCTTTCCCTTAAAGTATGAAAACCATAATGGAATCTTAACTTAATTTCTAGTGCCGTTATGCCTGAACTTCCTGAAGTTGAATCTATTAGAGTAAATCTTGAGAAACACATTCTTAATCAAACAATAGAGAATGTGGTGGTTTCTAATCGTAAATTACGATGGCCTATTCAAGATAATTTTGAAGTTCTTCTCAAAAATCATACTGTAAAGGCGCTTGAGCGGCGAGCTAAATACATCTTACTGTCCTTTAAGCAATCTAATTTCATTCTAGTATGGCATTTAGGCATGTCAGGAAGAGTGCAAATTCTAACACCTAAAGAACTTGTTCCTAGAAAAGTGCATGATCATGTTGAAATTAAGTTTTACTCTGGATTAATATTACGTTTCCACGATCCACGACGCTTTGGGGCAATGTTGCTTGTTCCATCCCAGGATTTACCAAGTTTTTCTTTATTAAATTCTTTAGGAATTGAACCTTTTGATGATAATTTTTCTAGTTCTCTTTTGTTAAAGTTAATTAAGCATAAATCATTAACCCTAAAAACAGTTCTTCTGAATCAAAAAATAATAGCTGGTTTGGGAAATATTTATGTTTGTGAAGCTCTCCATCAAGCAAAGTTATCGCCTCTTAGATTAGCGAAAACATTGAGTGTTTTAGAAGCAGAGGCTCTCGTTAGATCAATTCAAGAGGTTTTAAAAAAGGCTATTGCAGCAGGTGGTTCAACTTTAAGGGATCATCGTCAACCAAATGGGAGTAAAGGTAGCTTTCAAGAAAATTTTAAAGTATATGGTCGTGAAGGAGAGCCATGTTTTCAATGTAATCAGTCATCAATTGAGAGAATTGTTCAATCTAATCGCTCAACGTTTTATTGTAAGGAATGTCAAAAATGAAATTATTCTTATATGTTCTTTGTTCACCACTAATAATGCAACTTTCTTACGCAGTTAACGTGCAACCTCTTATGCAAGGAAGTGTTAAAGCGACTTTAATACGAGAGCATATTCCTCTTATGCCAGGCCTTAAATTAACAGGGGAGGTAGAAGATATGGGAGAAGAAAGTGATTTTTATAGGATTGAGGCTGAGGCTTCAGGAAATATTTTTCTAGAAGATGTTGAAGAATTTTATCAAGATTCATTGCCTACATATGGATGGGAGAGAACAGGGCGTTTTTCGTATGTATTAAATGAAAAATATCTAGAAATTATTCCTCAAAATAATGGGGGTATGTTAAGGGTTATTTTTCAGCTTAGATCTAAAACTTTCTAAAAAAGCTTTATCTTTAACAAAGCAAACACATACCATGATAAAAAAAAGTATAAAAAATTAAGCAGCAGTTTCTTCTGAAACAGTATTTTCAAGCCATTTTTTATGCCTTCTTTCGTCTGCTAAGCCTCTTCTGATGACATCGCTAGCTTCAGACCATATATCATTTCGTGAAGAAATTCTTTCATAAGCAGTATTTGTATCTAATTCGTTGCTAATCATGGCGCGCAGAATAATAGTATCACCAATTAAGTTAGCTAGAACTACTTTACCTTTTGCCAGCCATTGTTTCCCTGTACTTGGGCCTGAAGGAGGCTGTATATTTCGCTTCTTTAAAATACTTGAGAGCTCTTGAATATGCCATTCATGATCCGCTTTAAAAATATTTAATTTCTCTTTAAAATCTTGATTTTCAATTTTGTTTACCGCTGCATCGTAGGCTTCAATAGCATCATAATCTAACTCAATCAAATCTTTTAAGGCTTCTTTGAACTCTTCTTGCGTACCAACTAAAGTCACCATTTTTTATTTCCTTTTTTGAAGTCTCGAAGCGTCTTTGTAAAAGGGTAAACTTCTGGAATTGTTAACATAACTAAAGTTTACCCTTCTAAATAAAAACAGAAATTTTATTCTTCTGATCCCTCATTTCTTCGAGAGGATTTATCTTCTCTTTCAGATCTATCTTTACGAGCATTTCCTCCTTCACGACCCATACGAGCATAGCCTTCAGGGCCTAATTGTTGCTTACGAGCTTCGCCACCCATATGACCTAATTCAACATATCCCTCATGTCCAAGTTGGCGCTTTCTTTCTTCGCCACCTTTTTGTCCTCGTTCAGACATTCCTTCATGTCCAGCTTTTTCTGCGCTTGCTAGACCTCCTTGACGAGCAATTTCTTGTACCTTCTCATGCGGCATAGAAGCAAAGCCACGTTTAGAAGTATTTGAACCTGAGCTCTGGGGTCGCTTATTACGATTATTTTGTGCCATGTTTATCTCCATTTATTTTTGTTTGAGTTAATGAAGAGAAAAAGATTTCAAGTAAAAAATTATTTGATTGAAATCTACTTTTCTTATTAAGGTTAAAGGTCATAGAAAACCTTCATGTTCCTTTACATGCGCCCAAGTCATAAAACACTTAAACAAAGGAATTATTATGATTTTATTTATCTATCTAGTTAAAATTGAGTAAAACATTTTTAATTAGATAGCCTTTGATATAAGCTTTGCTTAGTCTGTTACTCGGTTCGCATACGGGCGCGGTTGAGGCGCCTTAATGAAACTTTATAATTCTCAAACATTAGAAGCGAGTTGAAATAGGATTTATTTTGCGCCTGATTTATATTTAGGTTTGATTTAAAACGATAGTTTTTAGGCAGCTAAAAATTTTACTTACAGTTTGAAATTAAGATTTTTTATAAGCTTTCTTTCTTAGGAAAGAATCCTCAATCTTTGTAATAGAATTTTTATAATTGTTTAAATTTTTATTTGTTTCAGGAATTTCAGAAGAAGAATTTTGAAAGGTCTTTTTTTTTGAAAATTTGGTAGCATAAATTTTTTGAAACAAAAGTTGAAATCTTGCAATGAATACACCTAATAAAATAACCGTTCCAGCTATTATTTGAGAAAATGTAAGCGATTCATTAAGAATTAATGCAGATAACAAGCAAGTAAAAACAGGTAAAAGTAACATGAAAGGTGTTTGCTTGAGAGAAGATACCCGTTGCGCAAGGCTTAACCAGAGATAGCCTGCCCATACTGTTGATACGAGGCCGACATATATAGAGCATAAAACACCAATGTAAGAAAGATGAGTGAAATTATGAATAGCTTCTTGAGGACCCTCTATAATAAAAGGAATTGCCATTAGTGAGGGGATAGAAATAACAGAAAGCCAAACATTATCTGCCATTCCAGCGCCTATTTTGAACTTTTTGAGAAGTGTAAATCCAATCCCCCAACAAACAGCTGAAATTAAAATCGCTATAATGCCTAAAAATGGCATATCAAAGGTATTACCGTAGGTGGCCTGAGTCAAAAGATAAGCACCAAGAAAAGCAACAGTCATCCCAGCGATTTCAATAGGGGTTACTTTTTCACGTAAGAAAAGAAAGCAAAAAAGAACGCCAAATAAAATGTTTGTTTGCATTAAAAAAGAGGATAATCCTGGGCCGACTCCAGATTTAAGCCCGAAACCAAGAAATAACCAGTTAAGTGCATTCCAAAAAAGACCTGCTAAAAAATACCTCGAAATGGGATGAGTAGGTTTTGAATAGAATAAAAGCAAAGGAACGACAGATAAAAGCCGTAAAAAACTTAAAATGTAAATTGAAATATGTCCGAGAGCAATTTTCTGTACAATTAAGCTTGTCGCCCATAGGAAGATGACAAAGATGGCAATCAATGTATCTTTAAAACTCATAAATCCTCCCTGAAAGCTATGCTTTCCCTGTATTATTTGTGATGTAGGGAGCTGGGGTTCTTTTAATTTACTTCTATAACCCTACAATAACTCACCTTACTATACACAATTTTATCTAAAGTTAAATTCAATATTGCATAAAATAAACGCTAACTATTACTAAAATTTGCTTAAGTTATTGAAATATTTAAAATAAAAAAATTATTTAAAATTGTTGCAATATTAAAAACTCGTGCTATTATCAGTTTGTGTATCAGAATATGATACATACGTCAAATCTTAATTTGATTAAATGTTTAGGAGGAAAACATGCTGAAAAAAATCGATCAATCAAAAGTATTAACTGTTAAAAATTATCTTATTACGACAAACGCTTAGTTTAAGTGTAAGATATTCTATATTAAGCCCGCCGTTTTAAAGCGGGCTTTTTTCTTATTTCTTTATTCTTCGTAATTTTTGCTTATTTGTTGACAAGCATTTTATTCAGCTGATATGTGTAAGCTGTAGGTTTTAATTTTCTTTTTATGTTTTATTTTTAAGAGCTGCCACTATTTATTTAAAGATTATATGTACGGAATCGCCTTTAGCGCAAGCCTTTTACTAAAGGAGGTTATGGTGGTTTTATATCCTTTTCTTCTTCTGCTTCAGTTATTTTTTACTGAAATGTCAGCAAAATCTCTGCCAGCAATCAATTCTATTCAAATTGATGAAGCGTGGGCGCGTGCAACAACAGTCGGGAATAGTGTTGTTTACGTAAAAATTTTTAATAATAGTTCTCAGCCTGATCGTCTTGTTAACGTCGAAACGGATGTGTGTAAAGTGGTTGAATTACATACCCATCTGAGAGAAGGTGATATATATAAGATGAGACGTCTTAAAGCAATTGAGATTCCGGCAAAGCAGGTTATTTCCCTTGAAGAGGGTGGTTTACATATTATGTTAATGAATGTTTTTGAACCTTTAAAAGAAGGTACTGAAATTAAACTTATTTTAGTTTTTGAAAAGGCTGGTAGGGTATCAATTCTGGCAAAAGTTCGTAAAAATAAGTATAAGTGTGGCTGTAAAGATTAACTTTTAACAAGAAGAAAAAGTGCTACTCAAAATGCAGAATCTAACAGAATTTATTAATTATCTTAAGGCTCGTATCGTTCTAAGCGAGATAATTAGTACGCATGTGAAAATTATGCGACGTGGACGCCTTAAACTTGGTTTGTGCCCTTTCCATTCAGAAAAAACACCTTCATTCCATATTAGAGATGAGCAAGGAACATATCATTGCTTTGGCTGTGGTGCACATGGAGACGTTTTTTCTTTTTTACAGGCTGTTGAGGGTGTGAGCTTTATGGAGGCCGTAGAAAAGCTAGCATCTCTAAATGGTATGACGGTGCCAGCATTTAAAGATAAAATGATAGAGCCTAATTCTGGGCAAGATCAGATATATCAAGCTTTAGAAGCCGCAACTATACTTTTTGAGAAGCAATTAAAATTATCAAAAGGCTTTAAAGCAATCCAATATCTTGAGTCAAGAGGAATATTGCCAGAGACGATTTCTCAATTCAGGCTTGGTTATGCAGTTTCAGGCAATTTCCTGAAGGAAAATTTAAGTCGAGACGGTTTTCCAGAAGAAATTCTACAACGAGCAGGTCTTATTATAAAACGTGAGGAAGATGGAAGCACGTATGATCGGTTTCGGGATCGCATTATGTTTCCTATTTTTGATCGAAAAGGGCGGGTCATTGCTTTTGGCGGACGAATTCTAGAGAGCGGTGAGCCTAAATATTTAAATTCACCTGAAACGAGTGTATTTCATAAGGGACAAGTTTTATACGCCTATAGTTTTATGCAGCGTGACTTAAAAAAAGAGCAACCAATATTGGTGGCTGAAGGGTATCTAGATGTTATTTCTCTCCATCAAGCTGGATTCAAAGGCGCTGTTGCTCCTTTAGGAACAGCGTTAACCGAAGAACAAATTCTTTTATTATGGCGATTGCGTCCAGAACCTGTTTTTTGTTTTGATGGAGATACGGCAGGTCAAAAAGCAGCTATACGCGCAGCAGAACGTGCCATGCCTTTATTAAAAACTGGTCTATCTTTACGCTTTGCTCTTCTTCCAAAAGGCGAAGACCCTGATAGTTTGTTACGTTCTGGTGGAAAAGAAAGATTTGAAAACTGTTTAAAAAGAGCCTTACCCCTTTCAGATTTGTTATGGCAATTTGAATTGGCTCAAAAATCTATTAAAACACCTGAGCAAAGAGCCATATTTGAAAAGGCAGTAATGAGCTATGTCAGTAACATTCAAGACTCAACTTTACGGTCTCAATATCAACAGGTTTATCGTTCCCAGTTAAAAGATCTTTTTTATAAAAACGCTTACAAAGGAAGACAATTAACTTCTCTAAAGTCGTCTTTGTTTTCCTCTCCTGGTCCTCAATCTTTTTTGGATTCAGAGGTGATATCACAAAAAATATTGATTGCGGTGCTTTTAAATCATCCAGAACTTATTTTAGAATATGCAGAAGATTTTGTTGAGCTTGAGCTTTCGCATCCTGCTTGGGTTCGGCTACGAGAAGCAATGCTTAGCAAAATAAATGATACAAAAGGACTTGACGCTAGCGTTCTGCATCACCATCTGTATAATGAAGGCTTTCGTGAGGTTATACAGGAAATTTTATCTTCTCAAGTAAAGTCCTTGGCTCCATTTATAAGGATAGAGAGCGATATTAATGAAGTAAAAGAGGGGTGGAAAGAGATATGGGGACGTATCCAAGAGAAAAAAAAGTTAACCCAAGCACTCCTTGAGGTTAAACGTAGATTTAGTGAAGATATGAGTTATGAAGCTTGGGCTGAAGTTCAGAACTTGCAACAGTAATATATTAAAAGTGAATAGATTAGATTTTTAAAAGTAAGATTAAGTTAGGAAAGGATAAACACCGTGAGAACAACTGCTGAACTCCGTGAAGAACCCCAGGAAGAAGCCGCTGTTGAGCTTAAAAAAATTGATTTAAAGGCAACCTTAAAAAAGCTCATCATGAAAGGAAAAGAGAAAGGTTATATAACGTATGACCAATTAAACAATGCATTGCCGCAAGACGAATTTTCTTCAGAACAAATTGAAGATGCAATGGCAGCGATAGCTGAACTTGGTATTAATGTTATTGAAGCTGATGAAGTTGACGAAGAAGAATCTGAAAGCTCTGAAAGTCCTGACGCGGATTCTGAGGAAGATTCTGACAATGAGAATACCACTGAAATTGCTGAAGGAGGAAGAACAGATGATCCTGTTCGAATGTATTTGCGTGAAATGGGTAGAGTGGAGCTTTTATCACGTGAAGGTGAGATAGAAATAGCAAAACGCATCGAAGATGGTCGTCTCATGATGATTGATGCTATTTGTGAGAGCCCTTTAACAATCCGCGCGATTATTTCATGGCGGGATGCTCTCGAACAAAATCAAATTTCTCTACGAGATATTATTGATATTGAAGACACGAATGAAGAAGACAGTTCTGAAGAAGATCTTGATGAAGAACTGGTCGATGAAGAGGAAAATAACGAGGAAGAGAACGAAGAGGGTAAGCAAGAAGAATCTGGAGAGGGTAATGAAAGTGAGACGGAACAAAATTTATTTTCCGCTCAAGAAGAAGCCCTTAAACCCCAAATATTAGAAAAATTTGATAAAATTGCAGAAATATATGAATCTTTGCATACCTTGCAGGTTGAGCGTTTGAAGCTAGCACAGGAGAAAAAGACGCCAGCACCAAAAAATGAAAAGACTTTTAAAGAATTAAAGAAAACACTTGTTGAACTTGTTAGCGAAATTCGATTTAACCCATTACGTATTGATCAACTTGTTGACCAGCTTTATACATTAAATCGTAAATTAATGGGGCTTGAAGGAAAGATTCTACGTTATGCAACGGATTCTGGCCTTCAAAGAGAAAAATTCTTGAAAGTCTATTTTGGTCATGAGCTTGATTCTGATTGGTTATCCTCAATAAAAGACTTTGGTAAACCAGGTGATAAGTTTATCTCAAAATATGGTGAAGAAGTTCAACATATTCGTAATAACATTGCTGAGGTTTCGGTTGAATCAGGCCTGAATATCGCTGAATTTAGGCGCATTGTTGCTGACGTTCAAAAAGGAGATCGTCAGGCTCGTCGTGCTAAGAAAGAAATGATTGAAGCTAACTTGCGTCTTGTTATTTCGATTGCAAAGAAATACACCAACCGTGGTCTTCAATTTTTAGATTTAATTCAAGAAGGTAATATTGGATTAATGAAGGCGGTGGATAAGTTTGAGTATCGTCGTGGATATAAATTTTCAACGTATGCAACATGGTGGATTCGTCAAGCTATCACGCGCTCAATTGCAGATCAGGCACGTACAATACGTATTCCAGTTCATATGATTGAGACGATAAACAAGCTTGTGCGAACATCACGTCAAATGTTGCATGAAATTGGGCGTGAGCCAACACCAGAAGAACTTGCAGAAAAGCTTATGATGCCCATTGATAAGGTACGTAAAGTGATGAAAATTGCAAAAGAACCAATCAGCTTAGAAACACCGATCGGAGATGAAGAAGATGGTAGCTTAGGTGATTTTATTGAAGATAAGAATGCAATTCTTCCAATGGATGCGGCGGTCAATGCCAACTTGAGAGAAACAACAACGCGTGTTCTATCAACTTTGACACCGCGTGAAGAACGCGTTTTAAGAATGCGTTTTGGTATCGGAATGAATACAGATCATACGCTTGAAGAAGTTGGGCAACAATTCTCAGTTACACGCGAACGCATTCGTCAAATTGAAGCGAAAGCGCTTCGAAAGCTAAAACATCCAAGCCGCTCAAGAAAATTAAGAAGCTTTCTTGACTCATAAAGAAAAATTTAAGAAAGCCTAGTGTTCAAAGCTAGGTTTTCCTCTTTTTTTTAATATGATGTTAAAAAATGCCTTCGTAATGAGAATAGACTTGGTAGTTTAACGGCTTATACTGAAGGTTACTTTATGCAATTAATTGAAGCTCATGAGCGCGCTCTCTTTGTAAACCATAAAGCCATATTTTTTACGCATGATGGCCTTATTGTTGATTGTAACCATCACTCGCCTTTGGTGCCCTTTAATGTATATAAGGAATTGGGCATCAGTATTGAAACTAGTTATTTAGACAACAATATATTAATCATTCAAGGTGAGGCTCCACGATCTCTTACGGATCAAATTTTCAATAATCACTTTCGCCTATACTCCGTAAAAGTTTTTTTAAATGAGACTTGCAAAGAAACTCAACAGCAAATCCTTAGAGGTATTCATTGGCTAACTTGGAATTCAAGAATGAAATATTGTAGTCAGTGTGGGGGCAAACTGGAGCTTGTTCCGGCGTCTTTAGAAAAGAAATGTAGATTGTGCGATAGATCATTTTATCCTAATTTATCTCCGGCAGTCATGGTTCTTATTCAAAGAGATGATGAAATTTTACTAGCGAGATCTGCTTACTTTAAGCCTGGGTTATATAGTGCTATTGCAGGATTTGTTGATATTGGCGAAACGGCTGAACTCGCTGTGCATAGGGAGGTTCAGGAAGAGGTTGGAATCCAAATCTCAAATTTAGAATATTTTGGAACGCAAAGCTGGCCTTTTCCTAATAGCTTTATGGTCGCTTTCAAAGCGCAGTGGTTACAGGGTGATATAAAAATTGATCAACAAGAAATAGAAGATGCTCGATGGTTTAAAATAAAAAATTTACCTGAGCTTCCTCCAGCCTTTAGTATTGCAAGAAGGCTTATTGAGAGTTTTTAAGATGGCAGCTTTTTGTCATAATTATGCCTTTAATCCCTTCCATTTTCCTTTAGAAATGGAGGTTAAGAAATTTTTTTAAAAGTAAATTTTTCGTAAGCTAGAACTGAGAAGAAGAAAAAATCAGGATATAAAGAGTAAATAAAAAGCCACTGACTAAAGAGGCAGTGGCTTTTTAAGAAAAGAGCAAAGCTTAGTTAGCAGCTTTGTTTTCTTCTGCAGCTGGTTGTGCAGCAGCAGCATCAGCTTGAGCAGCGTCAGCAGCAGCTGGAGCAGCTTTTTCTTCTGCAGCAACAGCAGCAGTTGAGAATGCAACGAGAGCAGCTAAAAGAATATTCTTCATGTTTTTCACTCCAATTATATATAACATAACACTTTGTCATGCAGCATGAATAATCTCTGAAAAATAATTGAAAATCAAGGACAATTATTGAAACTTATCTTGGTGTTGCATAAATACAACATATTGATGTTAACCTTCTGTATTTACTTGATATTATGGCCCTAATATGGTGAGGTTTTAAGAATGATGATAAAAAAAGCGACAATTCTAAAATTAGATGATCAAGGATATGGCTTCACACGAGATAATACTGGCCAGGCATCCACCATCCCTTATACTTTACCAGGAGAAGAGGTCGAAATAGAGTCGCATGCCGATCGTTGGTATCTGAAAAAAATCATAAAGCCTAGTCCGCAGCGTGTTGCGCCCCCTTGCCCTTACTATGGGACCTGTGGGGGTTGTGTCTTACAACATTTATCCCCTGAAACTTACGTAGACTATAAAATGGAACGTATTTCACGCGCTTTAAATCGTTATGGTGTTCAAAATCTTACTGTTGAACCTTTAAAAGTTTTGGGTAATCACACGCGCAGGCGTGTTGTATTGCATGCCTTAAAAACATCTTCAGAAATCAAACTTGGTTATTACCAATTAGGATCTCATCGTTTGGTTGATATTGAATATTGTTTGCTTTTACGCCTTGAAATTAATCAACTTATTGCTCCATTAAAAGAAATTTTGCAGACGCTTTTAAAGCCAAAAGAAAAATTAGATATCTTTTTGACGGCTACAGAGGCGGGCATAGACCTTTTATTCAAAATGAAAGGAAATCAAGGTTTAGTTGTATCTACACTTGATCTTTTAAAAACATTTGCACTGACCCATAATTTAGCTCGACTTACTTTTGTAAACGACCAAGAAGAATGGCCAGTCGTCACATTTAAAAGACCTCAAATTCGTTTTGGAGATTATTCCGTTGAAGTTTCTGCAGATGGTTTTTTACAAACAAGTTCTGAGGCAGACCAGCTCTTAACATCCCTTATTTTAGAAGAATTTCCTTCTGAGCATCGAAAAATTGCGGATCTCTTTTGTGGCCGAGGAACATTTTCTTTACCTTTGTCCAAGCAAGGAAAAGTCGATGCTTATGAAATGGATGAAAAGGCGTTAAAAGCTCTTGCGCAAGCCGCAAAAATTCAGAAGCTGCCGATACAGACTTATACACGAAATTTATTTTCTAACCCTGTAACTATAGAGAAACTTGAATCTTATCAAAGTGTTATTATGAATCCTCCGCGTCAAGGTGCCGCTGCACAAGTAAAGATGCTTGCTCTGAGTAATGTATCGCATGTCGTAATGGTGTCTTGTAATCCTGATACGTTTGCAAGAGATGTCGCTCTTTTGCAAAAGGGAGGCTTCAAGATTCAAAAGCTAAGTCCTGTTGATCAATTTTTATGGTCACCTCATGTTGAAATTGTCACTCATTTAAGACGATGAGAAAGCACTTGCATCCTAGTGACAGGAACGTTATTTTGTGCCAGTTTCATTCCTAAGGAGATAAAAATGACCACATTTGGCGGCGTTTCTGGAGCTCATTTAAAGCAATTTATTGAAAGAGTTGAGCGTTTAGAAGAAGATAAAGCAAATCTTGCAAATGATATTCGAGAAGTTTTCGCTGAAGCGAAAGCAAATGGCTTTGACACTAAAATTATGCGCCAAGTGTTAAAAATTCGGAAAATGGATCACCAAGAGCGTTCTGAACAAGAAGAAATATTAACACTTTATTTGCACGCGTTAGGGATGGTTCCTCAAGAAAATTTTTCAGAAAAGACAGAAAACGAAGTTGCTTAAAAATCCTTCTTTTAACTTGTAAAAAAGCAAGCAAGCATGATTTATTTGTTGCATTTTCTTTTGAAAATAGTTACTATGAATTATAACGATTATAAAGAGCGAACTTGCAAAACTAGGATTGATAACCCACTGTTTTTACGTGGTTTCTCAATTTTTTCAAAATTGTTGTTTTAAGCTCAACAGGGGGCTTTTGATTCAGATTTAGCCATGAAAAGATGGCATCATCGTCGTATTCTAGAATGAGATTCAGCTCACCAAGCTCTTTCTCATCTAAAAACGGACCATGGGTATCAACAAAACCACCTAAGAGAAAATCAGCTTCTTTACCGCCGCGATGCTTCGCGCGATAAATAGCTTTTTTAAAATGTAATGAAAGAAAAGAGGTCACTAGAGGTACTTTCGCAATTGATAATAAGACGGAATATTATTATTTTTTTGTGTAAAAGCAAACAGGAGTGCAAACATATTCTTTAAAAGAAGATGGTTCTCCTCCTGTTTATAAAGTAGTCTCCCTAGGGTAGATGAATAAAGGTAAAGATGGTCTCGCAGTAAGTAAGGTTATAAAGAAAAAGTAGATGACAAATTTTGAAGAGATGCGACAAGCAATGATTCTCGGGCAGCTTTTGCCCCAGCATATTAGCCATCCTAAAATTTTACAAGGTTTTAAGAGGCTTTCAAGAGAGACGTTTGTTTCTTCAAGCCATCAAAATGTTTGTTATGGAGATTTACTTATTAATATGCCTGAAGATCGAATTATTCTTGCGCCGGTAATCCTTGCGAAGTTGCTTGAGGGAGCTATGATCAGGCCAACTGATAAAGTTTTAGTTTTAGGTTGTTCGACAGGCTATGCAGCAATTATTTTGAGTTACTTAGCGAACAAAATTATAGCTGTTGAATCTCATGAACCTTATGTTAATTTTATGAGAGAAATGTTTGAAAATTATGAAATTTTTAATGCGCATAGCTATTTAAGATCCTTATCAGAAGGATATGGTGAAGAAGCTCCTTATGATATAATTTTTATTGAAGGGGCTGTTGCGGAAATTCCAGTAACATTATATATGCAACTTGCTGAAGGGGGCAAAATTGTGACAATCTTTTCAAAAGATACGATAACAATTTGCGAAGGTGTAATCATTGAAAAAAGAGAAAATTCGCTTCATAAAAAAATTCTTTTTGAAACAAACGTTCCTATTTTAAAAGAATTTCAAAAGAAGAAAGACTTTGAATTTTGAGAACTTATATGACCGAGATCACACCGCAAGAATTGTCTGAAATGATTAAAACTGATAAAGATATGTGTATTATTGATGTCCGAAACTTAGATGAAGTTGAAAAAGCTTCATTCCCAGGTGCCATACACATTCCTTTGCCTGCGCTGATTAAAAATGTGGCAAAAATACCACAAGATAAATTTGTTATCGTACTTTGTCATCATGGGGCTCGCAGTTTGCAAGCTTGCTATTTACTAAAAGATAGAGGATTTGATAAGGTCGTAAGTCTTAAAGGTGGGATTGATCTTTGGTCTATAACGGTAGACCCTAACATTCCTCGTTATTAACCTAAAAAATGGTTGGGATATGAGAAGTATATTTTTTGTTTTAGGTCTTAGTTGCAGTTTAGTAATGACCTATTCTAGTGAGACTAAGCCATCGTCTGAGGCAGTAGCGGCAGCTAAAAAGAAGCCAGCTTCCTTACAAAGGGGGACAGCAAAACTTCTTAAAGAAAAAAAGATTGCTCAGAAAGCCAAACCAGAAGGAATGAGCGCTGAACATCCTTTTATGCAAGCTTTAACACAAGCTTATACAACGAATCCTGAACTTAGGGCAAAAGTGAAAGAACAAAATGCGCTTGCAGAAGAACTTGCTAAAGCCTATTCAGGTTGGCGGCCAAAAATTAGTGGATCAGCATCGGCTGGTTATCAAAAAGTAACGGATGCCTTAAGCTTAAATAGTTTAGGACAACCTACAGGTAAATCTTCCACCTCTCTTCCGCCTAAAACTGCAGGTGTAGAAGTGCGCCAAAACATTTTTGAAGGCGGAAAAACATTGGCTAATACAACCGCTGCTGAAAATCAAATTTTGTCTGGAAATGAAGATTTTAAATCCACAGAACAAAATATTTTATTGAAAGCAACCCGTGCTTATCTTGATTTATGGGCACGTCGGCAAGAATTAGAAATTAATAGAACAAGCGTGCGCTTCTTTGAATTTAACCTTGAGCAAGCAAAAGCAAGAGCAGATGTTGGTGAGATTGGTCTTACAGAAATTGCTGAAGCTGAATTTCGCTATTCAGAAGCTTTAGCTGATTTTGTGAGCGCTGAAGCAGAAGTTCAAAATGCAACGGCAGAGTACTTAAGTGTTGTAGGCGCACAACCTCCTAAAGAATTAGTGTTACCTTTAGATATTGGGACGACAATAACACTTCCCATAACATTAGATGACCTAAAAAATATTTCGATTAAAGAAAATCCTGCTCTTCAAAAGGCTATTTTTGATGCAAAGGCAGCTGAGGCTGCTATTGATATTGCGACAGCTGATTTAATGCCAAAAGTTGATGTCGTAGGGAGCGCTAATCGTAATTTAAGCACGAAATATAGAGGAAGCCGAGTAAATGATGTATCAGCTATAGTTCAAGTCAATGTTCCTATTTATGGACAAGGAGGAGCTGATTGGGCGAATGTTCGTGCTTCTCACCAAACCGCAGCTCAAAGAGCAATTGAAGTTAAAAGAGCACGTAATCAAGTTATTGAAAGTGTCATTAAGGTTTGGGAAACAAGACATGCTTCAAAAGGACGTGTAAGTAAACTTGAGGCACAAGTGAAAGCAGGTGAGACACGTATTGAAGGCACACGTCAAGAATCTCTGGTGGGTGAAAGAACACTTTTAGATGTCTTAAATGCGCAAAAAGATGTTGTTGGTGCGCGGGTTAGCTTAGTACGTGCAACGCGCGATTTCTTAGCTTCTGGATATGAAATTTTAGCTGTTATGGGGCATTTATCAACAGCGCTTCTCAAAATGCCAGTACAAAAATATGATGTGAAGGGATATGCTGAAGAGACAAGTGGACGTTATATCGGTTGGGGCGATGTTCCAAGTCGAGAGGAAATCAGAGATGCCGCAGACTCAAGTCGATAGAGATATGGAAGAAATTCTTTCTTCCATTCGACAAATTATTGCTGAGGATGTTGAAGAAAGTGAGAAATCTAAATCTCCTAAACTTTCGCTTGCAACTTCTTCACGAAAAGAAATTTTGACGAATGAAGAAGAGAACATACTTGAGTTAACAAATATGCTTTCTGAAGATGTTTATAAAGGACCTTTAGAAAAAGCAACTGCCTGGAAAGAAAACAGTTCTCAAGACCAAAGCAATAAAGAAAAGTTATCCCATACAACGGAAGAAGATTTTCAACTTTCTCCTGCTTTAAAAGAACCACAAGGGCTTATTTCTCAAGAAGTTGCTAAGGCCGTATCAAAAACCATTGAAGATCTTCCTGATCTCTTAAAACAAGCGCAATCTCACCAGGATATTCTTAGTCCAACAATTGAAAATACTGTACGTCATTCTCTCCCACCTCTTTTACAAGCATGGCTTGATAAAAATCTTACAAAAATTGTGAAAGAAGTTGTCGCGGAAGAAATCGAAAAAGTTCTTAAAAAATAAAATTAAGTTAGTAATAATTCGGTCTTTACAAGTTACACTTGAGAAGTCTTACAAGTTTTATACGTCAAAAATTATTCTTATCTATTTATAGGATCTTTTTCTTCGATGATTTTATGAAGAATTTCAATAAACTGCGATTGATCATCCTGATTAATAGTGCAAAAGAACTCATAATCAATTGCCTCAATTAAAGAGACAAGCTGAGTAATTAATCTTTTTCCTTCAACTGTTAAATTGACAAGTTTAGCCCTTGTATCAAGCGGATGTTCACGTCGTTTAATATAGTTTTTAGAGGATAAAAATTTAAGTGATTGGGAAATCGTCATTTTATCGAGTTTAGAAAAGTCTGCAAGCGTTGCCTGGGTTGCGTCTTTGTAATTTTCTTCAAACCATAATAAAATTGCCATAATTGTAAATTGTGGATGCGTAATATTGTATGGCTCTAAAGTTTTTTTGATGGTTCGTTGCCATAGTGTCGTCACTTGCCATAACAAGAGCCCAGGACTTTCTTTGGGCTTTTTGAAGAGAAAAGCTGATTCAGACATTTTTTTTACGGGCGAGTTTCACAAGGGCTTCTGTTTGTTCGGGAAGAGTTTTTACAATCCCCTCTGCAACTAATTTGCGCCAAATAAAGCTTAAGGGACCTGAGATTTGAATGGTTGTTGTTAAGCGTAAACCCTCTTTAGTTTGTTCCATTTCATGGATGCCGTCCATAATAGCGCCCCAAAAGCGAGTTTGATCTGTAAATTTAAAATTTTCTTGAGCTTCTATAATTTCTATTTCTACGATTGGGCCGCCCATAGGTTTAAGTGTAAATTTTGCGCCAACTTGAAAAGGGCCTTCAAGTCTACAATATTCACTGTCTAAATCCCATGTGTGTCGATTGTTTACATCTGTCCACAAGCGCCATATGTCTGCTTTTTTTATATTTTTGAATGATTTGCTATAGGACTTTGACCACATTGCTACCTCATAAGTAGAATTTAATATTATATATTTTTATATATTATATAAATTTACTAATCAAGTATGAATATCATTATCATGAATAAGGTTTAAGATGTTGTAATACGATAGTTATTGCGTCCAGCGCGCTTAGCTTCATACATGGCTTTATCAGCAGCAAGCATCAGAGAAGTTGGAGTGAATTCTTCAACAGGGCCAAAAAATGCTCCAATACTTGCTCCAATCTCCATTTTTTCGCTGCCATGTTTAATAGGGGCACAAAGACTTTCTTTGATACGGATTATTAAATTTTCTAAAGCCTGACGGTTTTTTATTTTTTTTGTTAAAATACTAAATTCATCACCACCCAAACGCGCAATAAGGTCAGATTTTCGAAGACAATGTTGAAGTCTCTTACCAACCTCAATTAAAAGATGATCTCCATAAACGTGCCCAAATGTATCATTAATGCTTTTGAAGCCATCAAGATCTATATAAATAACAGCAAATTTTAAGGGCTTTCTTTTGGTTTGATGGAGAACGTCTTCTAAGGCTTTTTTGAAGAGTACACGATTTGCAAGCCCTGTCAGAATATCATGCGTTGCAAGATATTGTATCTGGTTTTCATATTGAAGTTGCTCCGTGACGTCTTTGTAGATGGCAATTGTTCCCCCTTCAGCCATCTTTTTTTCTGTAATTTCAATGAAATGACCATTTGAGAGCTTCTCGATGTACGGTTTGCGAGGTGTATTATGAAACTTAAGACGCTTAGAGAGCCATAATTGATATTTATCATCAAGAAGAATATCTTGCTTAAGGGCTCTACGGCTATTAAGAAGATAGATCCCTCTTTTATAGTTGGTTTCCAACAAATGTTGATAAGTGTTGCCTCCTATAATCTCAATATCTTCAAGTCTATAGATATACCTAAAGCTTTCATTACAGAGAACAAGCTCATCTTGTTGATCAAAAATAGCGAAACCTTCATCAACACATTCAACAGCTTGCTTTAATAAGGAAAGCCTCGTTTTTACTTCAACAAGGTTCTTGATTTGAAAAGTATTATAAATCCTATGCTTGAGCCACATCTTTAGTCTGAGATCTAATACTTCAGAATCTAAATTAGGCAGGATAAAATCTTCAGCTCCTAAAGCAAGACTTTGCGAAATTTGCGCTTGAAGAGACGAAGCAACCAACAAAGGAATATGAGCATATTGATTTTGAGATTTCAAATTTTTGATAAGTTCAAGTTGTTGAGAAGGCTCTTCAAGAGAATTAATGATAATATCGATAGTTTCATGAGATAAAAGGTGAAGAGCTTCTTGTTGGGTCGTAACAACAAATAATTCGTATCCAAGTTTTTTCAGGGGAAAAACAAATGGAACTTGATCTGATTTGAACTCACTAACAAGAAGAATTTTTCCAGTCGATGACGCTTCAAGATCTATGTAGGAAGATTTCTTCTGTTTTGAAAACGGTTCGTCGTTAGAATAAGAGAAAAGGTTTTTATCTTGTAAAAGCTTATCTAATATTTTAAAGACAGAAGGCTTTTTTGATAACATAAGCTCTGACATCTATTTCAAGCCTCTAAAATCTCTCATCTGATTTTTAATCTTCTGACTTTATTCTAAAAAAAATTGTCTAAGGAAACGTTAAGAACTTAATATTCAATGTTGATTGATACGCTATTAATATGCCAGCATGTTATCTAGTTTGTTTAAAAGGGATTAAAAAAAGATGAGTTTCGCTTCTATAATCGGAAATGGTCAGTTATTGCTTTTTTTTGCACTTATAATAACAATAACTTCTTGCTGGGTGACTTCTCGTTGGGTTTCTTATCTTGGTTATATCCTAAGTTGTGGCTTGGCTTATTGGTATCACTTTATTGAACCTTTTAGCTTTATCTATTTATTGTTAATTACATTCGGTCTTTTAACTTATCAAAAAGCACCCTCTTTTATAAAAGGTATTTTAGCAATACTTTTGGGTGTATTTATTTTTTGCCTTTGTCTTCATCTTCTGCCTGGTTTCCATAATTTTAAGATTATTGATCAAATCAAGTTAAGTTTTGATTCTAAACCTTATTCTAGCTACATTAATGTGGATAAAGTCTTGGTAGGTTCTCTTTTATTATTATTCTATACGACACTCAACCAATCTTTGAAAGAATGGAAAGTAACCTTACGTGTGTTGCCCATTCCTCTAATTTATGTATGTGCTCTGTTATTAGGGACAGCATTTGCTATGCATTATATAAGAATTGATTTTAAAGTTCCTTCTATTTTAGGATGGTGGATCCCAACAAATCTTCTCCTAGTATGTGTAGTCGAAGAAATTTTTTATCGCGGTTTTGTTCAAAGGGAGCTTACAAAAATCTTCTCCTCCTTTAAGGGAGGAAATTGGTTTGCATTAGGCGGCGCTGCAATCGTGTTTGGTGCTTCTCATCATACGGGAGGAGTGCCTTATGTTATTCTCTCAACGCTTGCAGGAGTGGGTTATGGGTACGTTTTTATGCGAAGCAACCGAATTGAATCTTCCATATTGCTTCATTTCTTGGTCAATTTAATTCATATCTTAGCGTTTAGTTATCCTGCTCTAATGCGGGGATAGAGAAAAGCTGGCTAGCTTTTAATATCTAACTAAAGCTGAGCCCCAGATAAGTCCACCGCCGATGCCTTCATGAAGGATGAGGTCCCCTGGCTTCACGCGTCCTTCTTGGATTGCTGTCCAAAGAGCTAAGGGAATTGAAGCAGCAGAAGTATTAGCATGCTTATCTACAGTCACAACAATTTTTTCACGGGGTAAGTTTAGACGTTGGGCGACTGATTCAATAATGCGGACGTTCGCCTGATGAGGAATGAACCAATCAATATCATTAATTGTGATATTATATTTCGCTAAAATTTTAACGGCAGAGTCGGTCAGTTTGGTAACAGCATGTTTGTAGACTTCTTGGCCAGACATTCTGATCTTACCTGCATGTCCTGTTGAAGAAGGGCCGCCATCTGTATAAAGAATATCACTGAGTTGACCTTCTGTCTGAAGGTGCACGCCAAGGATACCGCGATTCCCTGCTTTTTCAGGGCTCATACCTTCAAGCACAACCGCACCAGCACCATCGCCAAATAAAACATTTGTGCGACGATCTTCCATATCAATAAGCCTGCTAAACGTTTCGCCCCCAATTACAAGGGCGGTTTTAGCTTGACCTAAACGTATAAAATTATCGGCAACTTGCAAAGCAAGAAGGAAGCCTGCGCAGACGCCCGCGACGTCAAAAGCTAATGCTTTTGAATTTTTTAAGAGTTTTTGCGTAAGTGCTGCAGTTGAGGGGAAAGTTAAATCAGGTGAAGCTGTTGCAACAATAATAAGATCAATCTCGTTGATATCTTTTTCTGCATTTTTAAGAGCGCATTCGGCCGCTTTGGCGCAGAGATGAGAAGTTAGCTCATTTTCCGCGGCAAAATGACGTTGATGGATTCCAGTGCGTTCAACAATCCACTCATGAGAGGTATCAACGACTTTAGCAAGATCATCATTTGTTAAGACGCGATGAGGAAGGTAGCCCCCAACCCCAGCGATAACAGATCGCCACTGTACGGGATGGGTCATTTAAGAAGCTCCTTTAACGGATAAATGAAAAGAACTCTCATCTTCTTTTAATTTATGAGAAAATTCCAAAATCATATTGCTAATATTTTGATTAATATTTTGTCTGATCATATCTGCTGTCACCATAACAGCGTTATAAAATCCTGCTATATCTGTCCCCCCATGACTTTTAACAGCAATTCCTTTAAGACCAAGAAAAGGAGCGCCATTATATTTACTTGGATCAAGTTTATTTTTTACAAATTTTAAAGCAGGTCTAGCCAGTAAAGCACCAACTTTAGAAAGAAGAGATTGCTCTATGGCTTGGCGTAGAAAATGTGACATCAGACGGGCAGTTCCTTCCATCGTTTTGAGAGAAATATTACCCATAAAACCATCTGCAACGATGACATCAACTGTTCCTTTAGAAATGTCATCGCCTTCAATGAAGCCATAATAATTTTCAAGACATTTGGTTGATCGTAACATTTGTTGAGCAACTTGTAAGACAGCATTGCCCTTAAGTTCTTCTGACCCAATATTCAGTAGTCCTACGGAAGGATTTTTTAATTGTAAAACAATCTTTGCGAAAGCAACGCCCATTAAAGAGAATTCGATAATATTTTGTGGATTAACATCGACATTTGCGCCCAAATCTAGCATAACTTTTGGTCCCACAATTGAAGGAACAAGACCTGTTATAGCTGGACGATCAATCCCTTCAAGAGTTCCTAAAATAATCTTAGCAAGAGCCATGTAAGCACCAGTATTACCCGCAGAAATAACACCATCTGCGCGTTTTTCACGGACAGCCATGATGGCTTGTCGCATACTTGAGTCTTTAAAACCTCGAACAGCTGCGCTGGGTTTAGTATCTGCAGAAATAATTTCAGTCGTTGGAATAAAAGTCGATACAGATTGTAATTTTTGGTGATTTTTTAGAAGAGGCAACACTTCAGCGTCACTTCCATAAATTTGAAAAGTGATATCCTTAAAATCTTCAACAATACGGGCGAGCCCCTCAATGATTACATAAGGAGCTTGGTCGCCTCCCATTGCATCAATAGAAATTCGAATGCTCAAGCCGAATCCCTTTCATCAACCATTAAGAAAAATCTGCGCGAGGAGAAGTCGCTTATACTTTAATATCAAGGATCATTCGACCACGATAATGGCCGCACTTTGGACACATGTGGTGTGATAATTTACGTTCGCCACAATTTGTGCATTCTCCTGAACGTATTTGAGGGAGGGCGTGATGCGAACGACGCATGTCACGACGAGATTTAGAAACTTTTTTCTTGGGGACAGCCATTTTTCAACCTATCTTGTTTGATATTTCTGATGCAGAACCTACCTGAAATTTCTTTAAACAGCAAGCGAAATGAAAAAGAAAAGATATTCTAGTATTAAGCGTAAAAAAAATGTTATTTTTCTTTAAATTATTAGGAAACGGTGATGACTGATCAAATCTTTATCCATTCAAAAGATGACCTGATTAATTATTTCTCAGAGGGGTCAAAGCCAGAAAATCAATGGCGTATTGGTGTTGAACACGAAAAATTATTATTTGATCAGAAATCTCTTAAAAGAATTTCTTATGAGAGTGGCATTAAAGAAATTTTAGAAAGGCTTCAATCTCATGGTTGGACGCCTGTTTTTGAAAATACAACGCTTATTGGCTTGAAAAAAAAAGATGCAAGCATTTCTTTAGAGCCAGGAGGTCAATTTGAGCTTTCGGGTGCTCCTCTTTTAACTATTCACGATGTAAAAGATGAACTTAACAATCATTTAATAGCGCTTAAATCTATCACTGAATCTTTAGGAATTCGCATCGTAGGGGTGGGAGTTGATCCATATTCAGCAAGAGAAGATATTCCTTGGATGCCAAAGGAACGGTACCGCCTTATGCGCCAGTATATGCCTACAAAGGGGAAGCTTGGCTTAGATATGATGACAGCGACATGCACTGTTCAAGTAAACTTAGATTTTTCTTCTGAAGAAGATATGGCACTTAAATTTAAAGTCGCAATGGCCCTACAGCCATTCGCAACAGCACTTTTTGCAAACTCGCCTATGAGAGAGGGACAAGATAGTGGATATGAAAGTTATCGAGCAGCGATTTGGCAAGATACTGATCCAGAGCGTTGTGGTCTTTTACCTTTTGTTTTTGAATCAAATTTTAATTTTGAAAAGTATGTGGATTATGCTCTGAATGTTCCCATGTATTTTGTTAAACGAGGAGATAACTATATTTCAGCATTAGGGTTGTCTTTTCAAGATTTTCTTCAAGGAAAACTCTCTATTTTACCAGGAGAATTACCAACCATAAAGGATTGGGAAGATCACTTAAGCACATTGTTTCCAGAAGTAAGACTTAAGCGTTATTTAGAACTCCGTGGTGCTGATGTTGGAACAGCGCGCCATATTCTTGCTTTACCTGCGTTTTGGGTAGGATTGCTTTATGATAAAGAAAGTTTATACGAAGCTTATGAAGTTATTAAAAATTGGTCTTATGAAGACGTGAGCAAATTGTATCGTGAAGTGCCGCGGTTAGGACTTGAAGCCTCTTTTCAACGAAAGATACTGCGTGAGTGGTGGAAAGAATTGTTAAAGCTTTCTCATACAGGATTAAAAAATCGTGGTTTTAGAGATACAGAGGGAATAACTGAAGTGAGTTATCTAGAATACCTTGAAGAACGTTTAAAATCAGAAGATTTCAATAAACAGAAAAATTTGAATACTTTTATTGAAGAAAATACTTTTTAACAATTAAGCCTGAAATTGTTCTTGAATCACGCGTTCTTCAAAGCCATGGTTTTCGTCAAATAAAAGAGTAAAAATTTTAGAAGAATCTTCCCAAATTTCAACAAATTGAGCATCCCTGATTTCTGTAGAATCAGCAACTGCGCTTACCGGACGTTTCTGGGGGTCTAAAATTTCAAATTGCACTCTCGTTGTATGAGGAAGCAAAGCACCTCGCCATCGACGAGGCCTAAAGGGACTGATTGGAGTAAGGGCCAAGAGTTTAGCATTTAAAGGAATGATTGGCCCATGAGCCGAAAGATTATAAGCTGTACTACCAATAGGTGTTGCAACTAAAACGCCGTCACAGACCATTTCGGTAAGTCGTTCAATATCATCAATAACAATGCGTATTTTTGCGGCTTGATGAGTTTGCCTTAAAAGAGAAACTTCATTGATTGCTAAGGCTTTATGCTGGGTATTGTGAGTCGTTTTAACGCGCATTTCAAGAGGATGAAGATGAACTGGCTTAGCTTTTTTTAATCGTGTTTCAAGATCTAATGGATTATAACTATTCATTAGAAAGCCAACGCTTCCAAAATTCATGCCAAAAACAGGGATATTCTTATTGATTGTTGATTGAAGGATATCCAGCATAAAGCCATCTCCACCAAGAGAAATGATAATATCTGCTTGCTCCTGAGGAACTGAGCTATAACTTTTCTTTAAAAGAACTAAAGCTTTTTGAGCTTCAGGTTGAGAACTGGCTACAAATGCAATTTTCATATTAATTTTAGTCTCTAAGACAGGTTAAAAAGTTATCCGCAAGCTGAAGCATCATTTTAAAATAAAGTGTTTCATCGGGAACAAAATTTGTTCCAAAAGGATCTAAGTTTCCTATTTTAATGTGTGTAGATTGAGCTAATGTCTTAATAACAGAAGGATAAAATTGCGTTTCTCCAAAAATGCATTTTACACCTTGATGCTTTATTTGCGCTTCCAAAGATTTTAATCTTTGTATGCTTAAAGGGATTTCAGGGTCTAAGGTTAAGGCACCTAAGCCTTTAAGATCGTAAGCTTTTTCAAAATATTGATAACCATCATGAAATACGAGGAAAGGATAGTTTTTCAAAGACTGCAACTTTTGAGATAGTTCTTGATGAAGATGCTTAAGTTTTGAAGTTAGAAGAGCTCCATTTTTTTTATATGAAAAAGCATTTTGTGGATCTAATTCAATTAATTTATGAGTCATAAATTCAACAATTTTTTGAGCATTTAAAGGTGTGAGCCACACATGAGGATCCATAGCATCAGGTTCTAACGCATGTAAGTGAGAGCATGAGTGACAATTGTTGTGTGAGCGTAGAGGTAATAAAATAAGGTTAGGAATAGTAATGATTTGAATTCTTTGGGATGTGCTTTGTTTAATAGCTTTCTCTAAAAAGGATTCGTAGTTGGGACCAATCCATACAATGACATCGGCGCTTTCAATTTTACGATAATCTGAGGGTTTTAGAGAGTAGTGATGAGGAGAGATAAGACCATCTAAAAGAAGAATAGGCGTCTCTACATCCTTCATGATTCCAGCAACCAATGAATAAATAGGAGGGAGCGTAACAAGGACACGAGGAGCCGCCTCACCTTTATAAGAGAAACAAAAAATTAATAATAAGAACTTAAAAAGGAGACGCATACTTCTATATCTACCTACTTTATCAAATTTAAAATATAGCTGATCATCTTGAAGATGTCGATTACTTGACTAGATTATTATTATTTAATAAACTTTTTTCGAGATAAAATAAGCAAGAAGAAAACTATTCTTTTAAAAATTTTTGTCGATATTGCTGTGGAAAGAATGCGAATAAAGCTAGTTCACAGGCATCTAAATCTAATGCCATTTGGCTTGTAATATTAGGTGAAAGTGCATGCCAAAGTGCCATAAGTTCTTCTTTGTTTTTAGGTGTTGCTGTTTGGATTGCTTTTTCTAATTTTTCGAGTTGTTTAAAACGTTCACATGAAAGCTCGGCCGCATTACAAAATCCTCGGATACGACCATCTGGAAAATCTGTTAAAAGTTGATTAAGGTTATCTGTAAGGTTTTGACAAGTAAGCTGACTTTTGTAGCTATGACCTTCACTTTGGATAAAAAAACTGATCCCAAATAAGATGGCAAAAGTAAATAGTTTCATAAGCTTCCTCTTTACAAGTTTTTTTTTAGCTTTTATGCAGTAGATTGTCAATCTTACCTAATTTCACCTGTACATTAAAGAATAAAATATTATAAATCTTAAAAGAATTTTCAAGAAGGATGTCGATAAAAATGCGTGTTTTACAACTTATGGCAGGAGGAGAAAAAGGAGGCGCTGAAAAATTTTTTGATCGGCTTGTCGTTGGGCTTCATAAAAAAAATATTCATCAAGCTGTCATTGTGCGTCCGCATCCAGATCGCGTTGCTTTTTTAAGAAAAAACGGTTTAACGCCTATTGTGGCGCCATTTGGAAGTATTTTTGATTTTCAAACATCGCATATTCTTAGGCGTACAATAGCGACCTTTAATCCAGATGTTGTTTTAACTTGGATGAGTCGAGCAAGTAAATTTTGTCCAAAAGGTCCTTATGTATCTGTTGCGCGTTTAGGCGGATATTATAATCTTAAATATTATCAAAAAGCTGATCATTTAGTTGGCAATACTCAAGATCTTTGTGATTACTTTACGCAGCAAGGATGGCCGCTTGAGTTTAGTCATTATCTTCCAAATTTTGTGGATGCTCCTTCTGATTCTATTGCGAAAGATCGAGAAGCTTTAGCAACGCCAAAAGAAGCTAAAATTATTTTGTCTCTAGGACGCTTACACCCTAATAAAGGTTTTGACATTTTGATTCCAGCACTTGCCAAAATTCCAGGCGCTTATTTGTGGTTAGGCGGAGAAGGTGAAGAGCATAAAAATCTTGAAAGGTTGGCTTCTAAGTATCAAGTGACTGAACGAGTACGATTTCTAGGATGGTGTAAGGATGTTAGTGCTCTTTATAAAGCTGCTGATGTCTATGTTTGTCCCTCACGTATTGAACCTTTAGGAAATGTGGTTATAGAAGCTTGGGCCCATCAAAAGCCCGTCGTTGCAGCTGAAAGTGCAGGACCTAAGAGCCTTATAACTCATCGCGAAAATGGCCTTCTTGTGCCGATTGAGGATATTGATCAGTTGGCTGCGGCCATCCAAGAAGTTCTCCACCACAAAACTCTTCGTAAAAAGATCTCACAAGCAGGTTACCAATCTTATCTGAATAGTTTTACAGAAGAAAAAATCATCGCGCAGTACATTAATTTTTTTAAGTATATACAAGGTCTAAAGAGACTTTAAAAGCAGGCTTAGGGTTCATTTTCCTCTTAGAAAAATAATCAATTTCTTAATCAGTAATTAATTTTAATAATGTAAATTAATCTTATTAATTGTATTAAGGAGATCGTTAGATGAAAAAAGAATTACTTCTATCTTATATTGGTTTTACTATCTTTTTCTCTCATTTTGAGAGTGCAGAAGGCCGTTTCGCAGCTGCTACTTCACCGGCATTGAAAAAAACAGCTGTAGATTCTTTGTCCACAACTATTTCACCAGAAATGAGAAAGCAATCTGAAGAAGCAATAGCAAATTGTGAAAAAGTGTACCAACATGTTAAAGAGCAAGGGAAGCAGTTTGATAACATCAAAAAACCAAGTCTTTTTAGCTCAGAAAAGCTTAAAAAAGCTTATCAGGGCAAAAAAGTTTTCAATCTTAGGTTTGCTGAGTTTACGAAATTTACAAATGAGAAAATAAAAATTCGTACTGTACGTACTCCTTCGGATTTGCGAGACGCTGTTGCTGCTTATAGTAGTAATTGCACTCGTTTCAGTGATGGATTAACAAAATTTGTGGACTGGGTTATCAAGGGAAAGCCTATAGACAAAATAAGTGAGACCATTTTTAAAGATTGGATGAAAGAAGCAAAATAAGTAAGTGCTATTACAATTTTTTAGATTAAGAAACCTACTCTCTTTTTTTAATAAAATATTATAGGCTCTTATTCATTATGATCTTGAACCGATAATCTATTTTAAACTTAAAATAATCTAAAAATCTTATTCTTGCCTGTCAAACCCCTTTCCATTTATGGGATAAAATTGGTTTTTGTTTGATTATATAATGATTTATTGATCTGAAGGGGGGGAGGCGTGCTATATTAAAGTATCTAGAGAGTAAAAAGTAATGCTTAATTTTTTAAGGAGTTTACAACGGAAAAGCTTAATTCTTTTTGAGCAAACTTCTCATGTTTTTTTTGAAACAACTCTTGGGCAAAAGGTCCTTATTTTATTAGCGCCTTTTTTCTTACTACCTGGGGAGCCTGTTGAAGAATCTCACAGTGTTTTAAAAATGTTCAAGTTCCTTCATATGCAAACGTGGGCGCCAATTTTAGGGGGAGCCTTTTTTGCAAGTGCATGTACAGTTCTTTTACGTACATTACAGCATGCCCATATGCCTTTTTTAGGAAGCATTAATGTTGATACTTTTAATGTTTTATTCTTATTAACACTGGGAAGTGTTCTTTTTGGTTATAGTATGGCATTGAGTCGGTTTGTTACGCCTTATATGATTAATTTTTTTATTAAAGACGAAAAGCTTGTAACGGAGTCGTTTCTTTTTTGGACTACACGGTATGGGGGCTTTTTAATGCTCTATGGCCTTATTGTTTGGATTGTTGTTGGTTTATTTGCTTTAAAGCCTTCTTTTACAATTCTTCTTATAATGTTAGGTGTAATAAGCACTGTAGGATATGCGGTTCGTAAAGAGCTTGTACAGCAGCGCCAAAGATTTATCTTAATGATTTCACCAAGATTACGTTTATCTTTCTTAGTTATTGAAAATATTATCCTTATTGCTCTTTCTTTATTAGCAACATTAAGCCTTTATCATATCTGGATACAATATCATTAAGGCCACTTTTTAAAGTGGCCTTAATTGAGACTAAGTTTACTCTCCGTATTTATTCGAATTGTCTGAATCCTCAGGGAGGGATTCTTCTTCTGAGATTTTTGGAGTTTCTGGAAGACTATCTGTTTCTGATTTTTCTTCTTTTACGACAGCAAGAGTTTTGGGTTTAGATTTTTTTGACTTACTCTTTTTGGATTTTTGATTTTTAGAGGTCTTTTTTTTGTCGGTTTTGCCTTTAGATTTACGCGTTTTTTTCTTATTTTTTGTTTTGTCTTGCTTTTTATCTTTAGGGGATTCTTCTTCGAGAGATGTCGTTTTTTCAACGTTTTGTTCTTCGGGTAAAGTTTCAGTTGTAGTAACTTGCTCTATTTCTTGCGTCGGTTCTGCTGCAAAAGTTGTTAAAGCGAGTGTTAAGGTTCCGATTGTTACTAGGTTCTGTCGACATTTATTTTAGCCATAAATATATCCCAGCAATATAAACAAAAGCCAGATAAGCGACGGCTAATTTATCATAGCGAGTCGAAACTCTACGAAAATGCTTGAGCTTGTTAAACATC
>Ga0209960_1000839_pt1 | contig 52926 bp, 38 predicted proteins | sample ThiBiot_500_plan_2_FD_183947 | JGI IMG/M metagenome (GOLD analysis project Ga0209960, IMG submission 183947) | Wastewater bioreactor microbial communities from Cape Town, South Africa - Thiocy_expt_500_plan (SPAdes) | ecosystem: Engineered > Bioreactor > Thiocyanate-remediating >... | reverse complement strand
CGGGTAGAAAATATCCATCAATTCACCCAAGATTTTAAAAACACCAACATCATCCGTTTGGAGCAAAATTATCGTTCCACTGCAAATATATTAAACGCCGCCAATGCATTAATTACCCATAATCAATCCCGTATGGGCAAGGACTTATGGACCGCAGGAAGTACGGGTGACAAAATTTTAGTATTTAGTGCTTTTAATGAGTTAGAAGAAGCACGCTTTGTGAGTGAGCGGATTAAAATGGAGCTACAAGAAGGACGCAGCGCTGATGAAATCGCCGTGCTTTACCGCTCAAATGCCCAATCGCGAGTCATCGAGGAGGCTTTATTACGAGCTCATATTGCTTACCGTATCTATGGGGGCTTGCGCTTTTTTGATCGCGCAGAAATTAAAGATGCCCTGGCTTATCTACGGCTCGTAGTGAATCCTGCTGATGATACTGCTTTTGAGCGAGTCGTTAATTTCCCTACCCGCGGTATCGGTGAAAAAACCTTGGAAGAAGTGCGTTTGTATGCGCGCAACGAGCAATGCTCGTTATGGCAGGCAGCAAAATTTTTATTAGAATCAAACCAAATACCACAGCGGGCTGGTACGGCTTTAAGCAAATTTATTCAGCTCATTGAGGAACTGCAACAGGCAACGCAAACACAAGAGCTCGACGAGCAAATTTCGGCAATAATCCTGAACAGTGGTCTCTATGCTCACTTTAGTAAAGTTAAGGCGGATAAAGCGGAGTCGCGATTGGAAAACTTACAAGAGCTTGTAAACGCAGCCAAGCAATTCCGCTATGAGCAAGATAGTGAGGAAGAATTACCCTTAGTCCAGGCTTTTTTGGCGCATGCCTCTTTAGAAGCAGGGGAGATGCAGGCAGAAGAATACGAGCGCTCCGTCCATTTAATGACCTTACATGCGGCGAAAGGATTAGAATTTCCGGTTGTATTTTTGGTAGGGCTTGAAGAAGGGGTATTTCCTGGGAAACAATCGATGGAAGAACCTGGCCGCATGGAGGAAGAGCGTCGTTTATGTTACGTGGGCATGACCCGTGCCATGCATAAACTCGTTTTAACTTATGCTGAAGTCCGTCGACAATATGGTCGTGAAGAATATCATCGCCCCTCACGTTTTCTGCGAGAATTACCAGAAGACTTGCTTGAGACAATTCGCGTACAGGCTCGTTATCAAACGATGACTCCTGCCGCTACGCCTAAAACACGTGTCCTGCAGGAGGAAGCTCAGGATGCCGGTCTGCGTTTAGGACAAAATGTCAGTCATGCCAAATTTGGCGTAGGTACCGTTTTAGCTGTTGAGGGTAGTGGCGCCCATACCCGGGTGCAGGTGAAGTTTCGGGAGCATGGTGCTAAATGGTTAGTACTTGCCTATGCGAATCTGGCATTAGAATTATAAACAGTAAATTGGATCTATTGAATTTTTTTTCTGTGAGTGCTAGGGTGCGATCGGAAGTTGACATCTAACTATTTTAAGAAGGGGAAGTGTGTGAAGCTAGCCAATTTATTTACAGTAGGAGCATTAACTGCATCTTTAGTGTCACCAGTAAGCATGGCAGCGCAAACCGCGCCTGCAATGCCTGAAGCCCAGAAAAAACAGGTTGAACAGGTTATTCACGATTATTTACTGAGTAATCCTGAGCTGCTCATTGAAGTGTCTCAAGCACTGCAGAAAAAGCAACAAGAAAATATGCAACAGCAAGCTCAATCAGCGATTAAAGACAATACCAAAGATTTGCTGGACGGGAAAATTGCCGTAGCCGGTAATCCCAACGGTAAAGTAACCATTATTGAGTTTTTCGACTACCAATGCATACATTGTAAAAAAATGTCGCCTATCATCAGCAAATTAATTAAAAATGACAGTAACATCCGTGTTGTTTATAAAGAATTCCCAATCTTTGGTAAAAGTTCTGAATTAGCATCTCGAGCAGCACTTGCTGCGGGTATGCAAGGCAAATACATGGCAATGCATGAAGCATTAATTGGCTCTGAGTCACGCCTTAATGATAAAATTATAATGAAAACAGCCGAATCTTTAGGACTGAATATGAAACAGTTCAAAGAAGATATGAACAGTAAAAAAGTAGACGAGATGCTCGCTGCTAACCGTGAATTAGCTGAAAAGCTCCATCTCATGGGGACTCCTGCATTTATCGTCGCTGCAACTCCTAATGGTCAATTTAAAGAAGGAACTGAACCTTCCTTTATTCCAGGTGCTGCAAGCGAAGAGTCTTTACAGGAAATGATTAAAAAAGCATCTCAAGCTTAATTGTTCCCCGTTCCCTGAGTGATGATCGGTCACCCAGGGAATAAGCAGTACACAATACGAACGAAAAACCTTATAATCGTTCTTCATTAAGCGGCAAGCCGCTTCAGTTTCTCCTGTTTTATCTTTGCATTTGAGTATTACATGACAAAACCGACAACTTTTCAGGATATTATTTTAACGCTCCAGCAATACTGGGCTGCTCAAGGTTGCGCTATTTTGCAACCCCTTGATATGGAGGTTGGGGCAGGAACCTTCCATCCAGCCACCTTCTTACGCGCAATTGGTCCTGAGCCCTGGTTTGCAGCTTACGTGCAGCCCTCAAGGCGACCTACAGATGGTCGCTATGGGGAAAACCCCAATCGGGTGCAACATTATTATCAATTTCAGGTGGTTCTTAAACCTTCGCCGCTGGATATTCAAGAAAAATATCTGGATTCACTACGTGCTTTGGGGGTTGATCCGCTCACCGATGATATTCGTTTTGTCGAAGATAATTGGGAATCACCCACACTAGGCGCCTGGGGTCTAGGTTGGGAAGTCTGGCAAAACGGTATGGAAGTGTCGCAATTCACTTATTTTCAACAAGCAGGTGGCCTAACCTGTAAACCCGTCACGGGTGAGCTGACTTATGGGCTTGAGCGCTTGGCCATGTTTATTTTAGGAGTGGATAATCTTTTTGACTTACCCTGGAGTAACACCCCTGCGGGCATGATTACTTATGGAAATGTCTTCCATCAAAATGAAGTGGAAATGTCTGCTTATAATTTCGAACAGGCAAATGTCCCCGAACTATTTCGTCAATTTGATTACTGTGAAGCAGAAGCACAGAGATTAATTGCACTAAAATTACCTTTACCTGCATATGAGATGGTAATCAAAGCATCGCATTCATTTAATTTACTGGATGCGCGTAAAGCGATTTCAGTAACCGAACGCCAACGTTTTATTTTACGGGTAAGGCAGTTGTCGCGAGCAGTCGCGCAAGCATATTATGATGCTCGTGAAGCATTAGGTTTTCCAATGGTAAAGGGTGGGTAATGGTAAACGATTTTTTATTTGAACTTGGGTGTGAAGAATTACCTTCCGGTGCGGTATTAACACTTGCCGAGGAATTAAAGCATTTATTAATAACGGCGCTGGATAAAGCCCAGCTACGTCATGGTGAAGTTAAGTTATTTGCGACCCCACGACGCTTGGCGTTATTGGTTACTGATCTAGAGTCAGAACAACAAAGTCAAGAAATCACACGTAAAGGTCCTGCGGTAATCGCCGCCTTCGACAAAGAAGGCAGGCCGACCCCTGCATTAATGGGGTTCGCAAAATCGTGTGGAGTGGATATTGCTGCATTAACACGAGTGAATACGGATAAAGGTGAGTGGTTCGTTTATCAGCACACGACTGAGGGTAAAAAAACCGCTGCAATTTTACCGCACCTTATAACGCAAGCCGTTGCCGATTTAACCATTGCAAAACGCATGCGTTGGGGTGCGGGTGATGAGGAGTTCGCGCGTCCGGTACATTGGGTGGTAATGCTCTATGGTAATGAGGTCATTCCTCATTCGCTTCTTGGAGTAGAAACGGGAAGGTTTACTTTCGGGCACCGGTTCCATCACCCCGAAGCGATCAGTATCGACTCACCACGAAGTTATGAAGCGCAACTACATCATGCGTACGTTATTGCTGATTTTCAGCAGCGGCAACAAGAGATTGTTCGACAAATCCAACAGCTCGGTGCAACTCAAGATGCGCAGGTGCTGATGCCTGGAACACTGGTGCAAGAAGTCACCTCGATTGTTGAATGGCCTAATGCCTTAATGGCAAGCTTTGCTGCAGAGTTTCTCGAAGTACCTGCTGAGGCGTTGATTGCTTCCATGCAATCGCATCAAAAATGTTTTGCCTTAAGAGATAAAAATGGGCGCTTGTTACCTCATTTTATTACAGTCACCAATATTGACAGTAAAAATCCAGCACAAGTGGTTGCGGGTAATGAGAAAGTAATGCGGGCACGCTTAAGTGATGCTGCATTTTTTTATCGTCAAGACAAAAAGACAGCCTTGGCAACGCGTATACCGCTTACGGAGCAGGTTGTGTTTCAGGCTAAACTCGGAAGCTTGGCGGATAAAACTCTGCGAGTTAAAGGCTTAATGACCTATGTAGCAGAGCCCCTACAGCTTGACTTACCACAAGCGCTGCGTGCAGTTGAGTTAAGTAAATGTGATTTACTTTCGGGGATGGTCGGTGAATTTCCTGAATTACAGGGGCTAATGGGATACTATTATGCCCGACATGATGGTGAAGATGATGCGGTGGCTGTGGCGTTAAATGAGCAATACATGCCACGTTTTGCAGCAGATGCTTTACCCGAAACTGTTCTGGGAAGGGCATTATCTTTAGTAGATAGATTAGATACTCTAGTCGGTATATTTGCTATTGGCCAAAAACCAACTGGGGTCAAAGATCCTTTTAAATTAAGGCGTCATGCGCTGGCGGTGTTACGCATATTGATCAGCATCCCCAATCAATTGCCTCTAAGTGTACTCATCAGCCAGGCCAAACTTCAGTATGCAGAACGTATAAAAATCGATGAGTCGATAGCCAATGATTTGCAAACGTTTATCCTTGAACGCTTGAATGCTTACTATACTGCACAAGGAATTGGGATTGATATGGTGCACGCGGCTAAAGCGTGTCAGCATGATTGGCTCTACGATCTTGATTTGCGTATTCATTCCTTACAAACATTTGTTAAACTTCCAGAAGCCTCATCACTAGCAGCAGCGTGCAAGCGCGTAAAAAATATACTTGCTCAGAACAGTTTGCACGCCGCGGATGTGAATCCGGAGTTATTAACTGAACCTGCAGAACAGGCTCTTTATAAGCATCTGGAGCAGACCAGGCAGCATGTAGAGCTCTTGATAAAACAGGCTGATTATGAAGGAATACTCAAATTACTTGCTGGGCTTAAAGAACCTATAGATGCGTTTTTTGAACAGGTGATGGTCATGGTTGATGAGCCTGAGTTGAAGAATAACCGCCTCGCGCTGCTTTTAGCAATGCAAACACTCTTGCAAAGCGTTGCCGATATCGGACTGTTGCAATAAATGATTGAAGTCAATGCAGTAGGCTATGATGATGACCAGTTGTACGATAGAGCCTTAGAAATAGCGCTTGAGCTCGGTTTTGAGCTCAGCAATAAAATCCTGCCCAGGCTTTTATTAACACAACAGGGGTTGGCACTTAAAACTGCAAATTTTTCTCTGCTGTACCCCGAATTTCATGCGCCATTTTGGAATAAGCGTCGGCAAGAAGGTAAAAAGCAAGGACTCATACGTGCGTGTAAGCCTGCACCTGGGCTAAAAATTATGGATGCAACTGCGGGTTGGGGTAGGGATGCAGCAATTTTAGCAAGTTTTGGTGCAGAAGTGCTGATGCTTGAACGTAACCCGGTTATGGCGGCACTTATTCAAGAGGGTCTACAGCGCCCGCCGGCTGCACAGCGACTGCCATTGACTTTTCGAGCGGTTGATTCCCTAAGTTATTTACAAAATATAAGCCTGGAGAATTATCCAGATATTATTTACATCGATCCGATGCATCCGCAACGAAGTAAGAGCGCTTTAGTGAAAAAAGACATGCAAGTTCTCCAACAATTAATCGGTACCGACCATGATGCTGCTGCGCTAATTGAACTAGCACGTAGTCGCTGTAAAAATCGCGTTGTAGTCAAATGGCCTGCCCAGGAACCTACATTAATCCAGACAGCGGATTTTATAGCGGGTAAAACAGTGCGGTTTGATATTTACAAAGCTTCTTGAGATTTGGCTTTAAATTTTATATAGTGACTCATTTATTAACTATTTAAACCCCTCACAGCGCAAAACACATCGTCGGCTCGAAGCATCTCCTAAATACAATTGCTATAATTAATCTATTTCCGGACAAAATGGTGTTAAAATGCCCAAAAATCGTCAGACGAACGATATATTTGAATTGAAGTTAAGACATGTCCATAAGGCTATTCTCTCAGCAAAAAATATCACGGAAGTGATTAATAGATTGAATGTGACCTGGAGTTCATTTAATAAATATTTACAGTATTTTATAGATGTTGAAACGGGTGAAGCAACAACATTTTATGATTTAAAAAATAAGTGGGTCGATGAGGAGGCTGGGAAAAAACACTGGGGAGCACTCTACGATACTCTCGTTACAAGAGAGGTTAATACTCCTAAAGAACTTCATTTCCATTCTATTTTCAAATTACTGGCTGATCCTGAGGCGGGCATAAATAGTCGCTACGCATTATCCCTTAAACTTAACGTTTCCCAGGGACGTATTGATAATTATTTGGCTCGTTTTGCCCTTAATCTTAATGAAAAGAGTGTCCCCTTAAATTTTGATACACTGAAAGAGAATATAGATAATATTAGTTTGTTTAAGGATGCTTTGGGCTCTCATTATGACGAAATGTTCATGGCACAAAATACTGCTGTTGCAAAGAATGTGCAAAAAAAGAAAAAGGAGGTAACCACTCCAAGCGTCAATAATTATTTGTTTAGAGCAGAAAATTACAACACAGACAATCTAACAGTAAGAACTATTCATCAAGCGATTTTAGAGAGCAATTCAATTCCCGAAGCTGAAAAAAAACTAAATTTTGCGGCGAATACGTTAAACCTTTTTTTGGAGCAATTTTATATTACCGAAAACAATCTTAAAATTGCACTCAGTTTCGATAAGGTTAAACACTACCTACCCACGACAGAAGCAGCAAGAAAACATTTTCAATATAACTATGATCGGCCCATGCGTCCTTATACTATCTCATTTGACGAGCGCCCACTTTATGATGTACATCAAATCATCTTATCCAGCAACAGCCTTGCTGATGCTGCTCTTCGCTTTAATATGTCCAGCGAAAAATTGGAGATGGAACTGAATCATTTAGGATTTTACAGTCATGAAACGCTCAGCAGCTTTGATAAAATAAGACAAATTACCCAACAGGACGCGTTAAAAATTTGGGGTTTAAATTATTATTTTCCCATAAAGTCTCTGTTTAGTGGGTTTCAACTGACACCGCGCAGAATTCATCAAGCAATCCTGGAGAGTTTTGATGTTGTCACTGCTGAAAATAATCTTAAAATTCCTCATGGCTTTTTAGAGCTTTTTTTGAATCAGTGTAATTTTTTTGATTCTAATGCGCGTGTGCATGTGGCTCTTGATTTTGAAAAAATGAAAAGATACTTCCCTACTACAGAACATGCACAAAACCATTTCGGTAACGATTATGATAAAATCATGATACCCAATCCAGTACCTTTTAGCAGGCGAACTTTTTACGAAGTACATCGAGTCATCGTGAAGAGCAATAATCTTGCAGAAGCCGCAACTTATTTAGACATTTCTGCAGCAGATATGGAAGAGCAGCTCAACCGTATCGGGTATGGCTACACGGCAATTAAAGAGTTATGGCCTGATATCCTCTCAGGCATGGACGCTTGGCAATCAGCTTATGAATATCCTATTGCTCAGCTACAAAATAACTCTGGTGAGGAGCAATTCGCTCAAAGTGCAGAACAGGCTCAACCACAAATCTCAGTAAATGATAATATTCTGACTACTTATCCAGAATTAGTTCACTCACATGGACTTTTTAAAAGAAAAAGAAGTCAGGAAAGTGAGTCAGATGAGCGCGAAGCAAAGCGAAGAAAAACAAATGAATCTAAGCATTCCTTTGAAGAGGGCGCTTCTGAGAAGGAATCCTCATCCTCCAATAATAAACCCTCATCGAGGAAGTAATTATTTAAACTCACTGAGCAAATATAGTTTACTCAGTCGTGCACAATGAAATGGAAAAATGTTAAGGACATCATTCTTCTATATTTTGATCTAAAAACATTCTCATTGATTGATAATGGTAAAAAAGAGTATAATTTGACCAAATTAATACGATGGATACTTTTATGCTCTATAAAAATATGATCACTGCTATGGCATATGTGGCTTGTGCGATTGCGAGTTTTTCGCTTAGTTTCTCTGGTTCAGCGCATGGTGGACAAAGTAATGATAAATTGGTTTCCGTATACTTATTAATCGATGACAATAAGCAATTACAGCAATATATTCAGGATTTAAGTAAAATAGATAAACCTAATTTTAATCGCATCATATTCTCTTTCGTGAAACCCACACTCACACAATACCAATCGGGAAGTTTAGCGAATACAGGAATTATGGGATATTTTGATGCTCATGATGGTAAAGGTGTGGATGCTTTTCAAAATCTAAAAAAAGCCGTGGCCTTATCCAAGCAGAAAAACATTGAGGCATTTCTTTCTGTTGGCGGTTGGAATTATAGCTGCAATTATGCATTATTCGGCGAGCGCTGCGGTATGGTACCTTCCGCCGCCAATGGCATACATTATGATTGGTTTCCTGATCCGACAGAGCCTGCTGAAAAAACCACAGCACAAATTTCTTACACCAATCTCGTACGTTTGACAAAAGATTTAGGGATGGATGGTATTGATTTTGACTACGAAGAATTTTGGCATGCGGATCAGTACGCCATAACTTGGGGGCCTAGCGCTACAGGTGAGTGGTCAACGGATATCGCACGGAGTATTGTGAATGCCGGCGGGCCAAGCTATGAGACCTTAATGGAATATGGTACCCATTCAGGTTCTTCATTTGTAATGCCCAAAACAGTGGATAAAGTATCTGCCATATTGCATGCGATCATTGACAGTCCTGATGCCAAGGGACTGAAGTTTGCTGCAGCCGTGCCTCCTGTAGGTGCAAGGCCTACGACAGGTTTTGTATATAGTGATTCAGCACCGGACATTTACACCAAAGGGGGTTTATGGTGGAAAGGCAACTTAAAGGGTTTATGGTATCACCTTAACGAAAAAGATCCGTCTTTAATGGCCCATTTCGATAGTTTAGGTTTAATGACGTATGATCTATGTGGTGATAATCCTCAAGTGTGTGCACCGTACGCAGGAGCATCGCTTGATTTACCCAGCCAAGTTGCTGCGTATATGAAGGATTATATAAATTGGCTTAAAGAGCAATCGCAAGCCCCTTCATTAGCTATCGATAACATCGGTAAAGTAACCTTTCTACCGGCCAAATACATGATTAAGGCGAAGATTCAGTTTGGCTTTGAAGTATCACAACCTGCTTATCCACAAAATCCTGCGGGCCAATTGCAGCTCACAAATCGCTTAGTGGATCAAATTACTCAGGAACAGCACCAGAGTGATGGGGTCATTATTTGGCAATTGTATGCGCAACAGAATAAATCAGTACCTGGTGCAACGACAAGTCAATATACGTTAAATAAAAGTTGCAAAACATTTTTAGCTCATGATACTCGTTACGACTGCAATGCCAATTTTCCTCAAGAAAAACCCTAACCAGAGAAGCACTTACACATGCGTAAGTGCTTTAAATTCGTCTTCTTAAGCCAGAGCTGGCCAGAATCTTTGTTGATATTTCTTCAATCGAATATTTTGTTGAATTAATGTAAGGAATTTGTTCACGTAAATACATTGCTTCAACCGCTTGAACTTCAATACGACATTGTTCTAAAGAAGAATAACGGCTATTGGGACGCCGTTCTTGACGAATCTGTTGTAACCGCGAAACTTCAATCGTTAAACCAAATAATTTATTCTTAAACGCTCTTAAAACATCCGGTAGTTGAAAGTGATCAATTTCTTCCTCAGTGAACGGATAATTTGCTGCTAAAATTCCATATTGCAGGGCCATATAGATACAGCTGGGTGTTTTGCCACAGCGGGATACACCGATGAGGATGATATCCGCTTTTTCGTAACCCCGTGTTTTAACGCCATCATCATGAGCGAGTGCAAAATCAATAGCCTCTAAACGCTGCAAATAGAGCTTATTATCAACAACGCCGTGGGTGCGGCCGACCGTGTAGGAGGATTTTTCATTTAATTCTTGTTCCAGCGGGTCAATAAAGGTATTGAAAAGATCAAATACCGAAGCCTGGCTCTCTTGAAAAATTAAACGCCTGATTTCTTGATTAACCAAAGTCATAAACACGAGAGGCCTCACATTGTCCTGTAAAAACACTTGGTTAATCTCAGCAATAACGCGCCGTGCCTTATCAATCGAGTCAATATAGGGAATGGTATGTCGTTCAAAGGCAATATTATCAAATTGACTAATGAGGCTATTTCCTAAGGTTTCTGCGGTGATTCCGGTGCCATCAGAGAGCATAAATACATGACGCTTCATTTGTAATACCTTTCATAATTATGTATATCCCATTCTAGAATGAAATTACTTTCAGCTCCAGCTGATGTACAGAAAGCAGTTCATCAGCTATCTTAATTAATATAACCAGGAACTTTTGACTATGGAAAATAATCTTCGCGGCAATAATAAACTGTTTCTATTTGGTATGGCATGCATGGTCTTAAGTTTAGGACTGTTTTTATTTAGTCTCTATCTCATACCATTTTTTCTATGGGAATGGGCTTACAATATTCCTGGTTTTATCTTGGATATGGTTGAAAAATTTCAAGAGGATTATGGCTACAGCCCAGCGATGAGTAAGTTCTTAGTATGGCTTATTTTTTTAATCCCTTCGTTAATTACGGGATTTATTTCGTATCTTATTTCTCATTGGTTGGACCGGGAGGTTTACGGCATTGAAAATCCACCAATCTATGAAGAGCCCAGAGCCCCAGGAGAAATCCGGCGTGAAATTAAAGAATCAGCAAGCTTTGGTGGTAAAATTTTAGGATTAATGATTATTATTGTTATTGCGTTATTTTTATTACAGTATTGTGCGCAGTCGACAATTCAATAACGAAAGCAGGGAGTGCTTATGTTAAACCATTGGAAAATTAAACGTCTTACTAAGAAAATTAAAGCAATGCAGGCGAATCGCGTTAATAATCAGCCTGCTGACGAAATTTTACATAAAGAAATTGCCTATTATCATGAGCTTGCTCATCTCTATCAATCGCTTAAAGGCTATAAAAAGGAACCTTATGCGCAGATTATGCATGAGGAAAGCCTGCGTGCTGCTGCTGATTTAAATGATGCACAAGCCAATTTTCAATTGGGAAAATTAAACTTAGACGAGGCCAAGTATCGGGAGCGTTTACAACAAGAGGGTGTTTTTAAAAGTGAGATAAATCAGCTTAAGCTGCAAGAGTTATATAAAGAAGCCCATGCCTATCTTACCGCTGCAATTAAATTAAGTCATATTGAAGCGAAAAGATTGAAAGGATTATGTGCGATAAATGGGTGGGGTGTGCCTGTAGATAAAGAGGGAGGTTTTGAGCTCGTTGTTGCAAGTATTGAGCAAGAAGGCTCTTGGGAACAGGTACCGCAAATATTTGCGGCCATCGGTTTAAATAAGCCCGAGTTCTTTGCCGCGATTATGCAGCGTCGCAGGAAGTGATAATCGTTAAATCGCTTAGTTGAAAAGAGATTGGCAATGTGGCTATATTAATTATTACGCCATCGATGAATAAACGTTATGACGAAACGAATATTTACTTTAAAGCTGCGCGACATTCACGAAACAATTCTTTCAGCAGAGAACATTACTCAGGCAAGTAAGCACCTTAACGTATCTATTTATGACATCGAATTACTGCTCTATTATTTGCCTCATCCCGAAACAGGTGAATACTTAAATCTGAAATATGATGAGATCAAGGAGCATTGGGAAGATACAGCCGCAGGAGAAAATTTTTGGAAAGATAAATACGATCAAACGGTACCTGAAGTTCAAGGGGATCTAAAGACTTTAAATCTATTTGCTCTACACCAACTAATCCATGGAGCCTCAGGAATTAAATCCTTTAAATCATTGGCAATCCACCTAAAGCTTACTCCAAACCAAGTGAAAAAATATCTTGAAGGATTTACGGTGCACCTAAATAATGAGGCCCAAACATTAAATTTTGAGATTTTGCTTAGCCTAGATGATGATGCTGCTTTTAGAAAAGCATTGCATTTAGATACGGATATTCAACAACAGGTAATTGTTAATAAATTTGTAAGACAAAAAAACGTTTTATCGCCCAAACCCCAAGGATCTTTTTTCTTTGTTAATGAATGCAGTCAAATAAGTGATCTTATAGGTAGCAGCCAGGAAACTATTTTTAAAACGTTGATTCAGTCAAAATCATTTCAAGTCGCAAGTCTAGGCTTGGGTTCGCCTGACCGATTATCTCACTATTTAAGAAAAATATTAATGATTTCAGGAAGTCCGTGGCAACATCAAAAACATTTTGACAGTATACGACATTTTCTAGGCAAATTAGCAAATCATGAATTACCTTTTGTCGGTAATTACTCTAAGGCTAAACCACTAAAAGATTATCGACTATTTGAGTTACATGAGTTGATTCTTCGCTCCGAATCCAAAGCAGATCTTTGTCTTTTTTTAAACATACCGCTGCAAGAATTTGAGGTGTTTATGCATAGCTCATTTTTCTGTAGCTACCAACAACTTTATCGAATGTGTGTTGCTGAGTGCCTTGAGGCATGGGGTTTAGCCTATTATTTGCCTATAATGGAAGTTGAAAATGATCGAAGATTTTCCGTTGCCGAAATCCATCAAGCTATTTTAGCAAGTGATGAAGTAACCACAGCGGAAAGTATGCTCGGTGTCCCTGCACAGTGCTTAAACTTTTTCTTAAGCTATCTTTATATTCAAGTGGATATGTACAATGTACCTTTATCCTTTACCAATTTTAAATCTTTGTTCCCCTCAATGAACCATGGAAAATATGCTTACGGCGCAGCGTATGAACAGGTCATGCGTCCTGTATATGTAGAAGTTGAGGCGAGATCGTTTAGCGAGTTACATCAGATTATTATAGAAAGTAGTACAGTTCTTGAAGCAGCGCTTAAGTTGCAAATATCCGTTGCAGAATTTAATAAACAACTTAATTATTTAACGTACTGGCAGGATAGTAACTTAACTTCGTTAAATTACTATTTTATAAAAACAAACTGGCCTGATGTAATTAGTGCATACAATGCCTGGGGCGAGGATTATTTTAAAACGTTGGGAGCGCTAAAGAAGGAGCATGAAGTTTCTTATGCCTTAATCAGCCGCAGTGCGGTGCAGCCGAATTTATTTAATAATAAGAAGCGTAAGCATGACGAAGATCAGGCCGGCCCACGAAACAAACAATCAAGGCATCTTTAACATCAATATATTTTTTTGAGAGCCGATGAAAAAATCCAGAGCGCTGCAGAATTACAAAGCCACTCTGGATTGTGTCCTATTGTCAATAACGGTAAGAATGCGTTGTTATTAAACAATGGGGCACGGACATTTATTCCTTTTCATGGAACTGTTCATCTTCTGTGCTTCCTTTCAACGCTGTAGTCGTGCTTTGACCCTGCATAATCGTATTTTGAACTGCATCAAAATAGCCTGTGCCTACAAAGCTTTGATGCTTTGTTGCTCTAAAGCCGTGTTGTTCCTGCTGCATTTCGCGTTGTTGCATTTGTGAATACGCATACATCCCTTCAGCACGGTACCCTCGTGCAATTTCGAACATGCCTAAGTTAAGACTATGCCAGCCAGCAAGAGTAACAAACTGATATTTATAACCCATGGCGAAAAGTTCTTCGCGGAAATGACGCAGCTCGCTTTCTGATAAATGGGCCTGCCAATTAAAAGAAGGGGAGCAGTTATAGCATAAAAGCTTACCCGGATATTTTTGATGAATGGCATTTGCAAACTCACGCGCCTCCGTTAAATTCGGCTTGGCGGTTTCACACCAGACTAGATCAGCATAAGGTGCATATGCAATACCGCGGCTGATGGCTTGTTCAAGGCCATCTTTTACGTAATAAAATCCCTCATTGGACCGCTCACCGGTTAAAAACACTTGATCATTTTCATCAAAATCACTGGTAATAAGGTTTGCCGCATTTGCATCCGTACGCGCAATAATAATCGTTGGGACATCCATCACATCGGCTGCGAGCCGAGCGGCTAATAATTTATGCACAGCTTCCGATGTGGGGATTAATACTTTACCCCCCATATGACCACATTTTTTAGCTGAAGACAGTTGGTCTTCAAAATGCACTGCCGCAGCTCCTGCCTGAATCATGTGCTTCATGAGTTCAAAGGCATTTAAGTTACCACCGAAACCTGACTCTGCATCGGCAATAATCGGTGCGTACCAATCCATAGAAGAGTCATTGTTCAATCGATATATTTCATCGGTACGTATGAGCGCATTATTAATCGTTTGTACAAGCTTAGGAACAGAATCAACTGGATATAAGCTTTGGTCTGGATACATTTGACCAGCTGAGTTATGATCGCCTGCCACCTGCCATCCAGAGCAATAAATCGCTTTAAGTCCAGCCTGGACCGCCTGAATGGCCTGATTACCGGTAAGACAACCAAGAGCGGTAACAGGCTCATCTTGTTTTAACAATTCCCAAAACTTGGTGGCTCCATGATGAGCAAGAGAATAAGAGATTTTTAAGGAAGGTCTTAATTTCACCACGTCTTCAGCACTATAGTTTCGCGATACGCCATCCCAGCGGGGATTTTTTTTCCAGTCATCGCTTAAGTGCTTAATTTGCTCGTCGGTATTCATGATGATTATCCTTCCTCTTGGGTGATATACAGTAAACAGGGATATGCTTTAATGGTTAAAAATTCGTCGAATTTATCGGAGAAAACCATTTCTTCTAATAATTTTTTTGCTTGTTGAAGTGTTGGAGAGTGCTTGTATTCAGGCTGGGCGAGAAGTGTTGCTAATTCCTCATCGACCCAGTGCTGGAGTAAAGTAGTTGATAACGACCGCCCATCACTTAATGACGCAGAAAAGTGGTGCCACTGCCATAATTGAGCACGACAAATTTCTGCAGTGGCTGCATCTTCCATTAAGTGGCGAATAGGCACGCATCCATTACCTTTGAGCCAGGCTTCTAAATAGAGCAGGGCGACCGTAATATTGTTACGTACACCTTGCTCACTAATGTCACCTTTCGGGACTTCTAATAAATCTTTAGCGGAAATGGAATTTTCTTCGAGACCTTTGTGAATCTGATTTGGTTCAGGCATGTATTGGTTAAATACATCCATCGCTAAGGGAATTAAACCAGGATGTGCGACCCAAGTACCATCATGACCTGCTAATACCTCACGCTTTTTATCCGCAAGAACACGCTCCATAGCGGCATTATTTGCGGCCTCATCTCCTTTGATGGGAATTTGTGCCGCCATGCCACCCATTGCATGAATGCCGCGACGATGACAGGTATGAATCAATAAGTGCACATAAGCGTTCAAGAACGGACTGGTCATGGTCACTTGCTGTCGGTCGGGAAGTAAAAAATCGGCATGGTTTCTAAATTTTTTAATGTAAGAAAAAATATAATCCCAGCGTCCACAATTTAATCCTACGATATAATCACGTAACTCATAAATAATTTCATCCATCTCAAAAGCTGCAGTGATGGTTTCTATTAATACCGTAATTTTGACGCAATCTTTGGGTAATTGCAGATAGTCTAATGCTTCTGTAAATACCTCTTGCCATAATTTTGCTTCATGATGTGATTCAAGTTTTGGGAGATAAAAGTAAGCTCCCGTGCCTTGAGCGCGTAATTCTTCAGCGTTGTGGTATAAAAAAATAAGTGCATCGAACAAAGATGCAGAAATCGGGGCATCGTCTACCTGAAGATGGACTTCGTCCAGATGCCATCCGCGTGGACGCACCATGAGCACTGCAGTATGGTTCTTGAGTTGATATAGTTTGCCTGAGTGTGGATCTTCATAACGAACATCTTTGCGCACGGCATCAAACAAATTCTTTTGACCATTAAGGCAATTATCCCAGGTAGGCGAATTTGAATCCTCAAAGTCTGCCATAAAAACTTTGGCACCACTATTGAGGGCATTAATAATCATTTTGCGGTCAACAGGACCTGTAATTTCGACGCGACGATCAACTAAATCCTCTGGGGTATGATTTATGGTCCAATCTTGGACTCTTATCGCGGCTGTTTCCTCTAAAAAGTGAGGAAAGTGTCCTGCATCAAATTGTTGTTGTCTTATTTCACGTGCGTGTAAGATTTGCTGACGTTTTGGGCGAGCAAAACGCTCCATGTGCACCAGGAATGATAACAATCCGGGTGATAATAGAAAGCGATTTTCTGCAGATAGTCTACCACTGAGTTGATAGTCATTTTGAGCCATACTGCGCCTCTCCTGAAAGCTATTTTATAAACAGCCTCTGTTAAACATAGTTGAGTTCTAAAATAAAGCAAAATACTTGAGAAGTTGCGGGTAAATCGGGTGCTACCTTCTTAATTACATAGATTGGATCTGTTCTTATCGTTATACACTCCTTTAAACATATATCGATATATAAAATTTCGCAATTTGGATTTGGAGCCCGGGTTTTAATATGTGAAATAAATGGCTCATAACCTTTGATCAATTTTCTTCTATTATTTAGTAGTTTAGCCTATCATTTGATCATGTATAGACGATTATTTGTTTCAAGCAAGCATAGTCCCTAGCCATAAAACTGCATCAGGACATCAGACACCATTCAAAGGAGTGATCATGCCAGATACGTTACACATCAGCGATGATGAGTTTGAAGAAGTTCCACTTGATGAGTCCACCTCAAGTCCAGGTTTCTTTACCAAGGGAACAGGAAGTATAGTGCCCGAAGCTTCTGCAGGCTCTGGAGTAAATATAGAAGAGAAAAAAAAGAAGAGTCGAGACGATCAACCACCTATGTGTTGCAATTTGATGTAGCAATTATTCGAACACAAGGTATTTATAAATCATATTTATTATTGTTAGCGCAGAGGGATACTGAGCATGAATATTGAAGAATTAATTAAACGGCAACGAGATTTTTCGGAGGTAGGTTATGCCCGGGATATATCGTACAGAATCCATCAATTGCAATTACTGCAGCGTCTGCTGCGCGAACAAGAAAGGCGGATTAATGAAGCCATTTATTCGGATTTTAAAAAATCTTCCTTCGAAACCTATTTAACTGAACTGGCGATGCTTCATCGGGAACTAACTCATGCTATTAAATACACAGCGCGGTGGTCCAAAATTAAAAAAGTGAAAACAGATTGGCTCAATATGCCCGGAAAAAGCTTGCTTGTTCCCGAGCCCTTTGGTTGTGCGCTGATTATTGGTGCCTGGAATTATCCCTATCAACTTACCTTTGCGCCCTTAATCGCGGCTATGGCCGCAGGAAACACGGCGATTATTAAACCTAGCGAATTACCGTTGAATACATCGAAAGTTATTGCAGAGCTCATAAATCAAAATTTTGATCCCGCTTATGTACATGTGCTGGAAGGGGGCGCAGAGCTTACACAAGAACTACTCAAACATCGTTTTGATAAAATCTTTTTTACCGGGAGCACGCATGTCGGCAAAATCGTTGCGAAAGCGGCAGCCGAACATTTAACGCCGGTCACTTTGGAATTGGGAGGTAAAAGTCCCTGTTTTGTTTTTGCAGATGCGCCCATAGACGTTACGGCAAAGCGAATTATTTGGGGGAAATTTTTAAATGCAGGACAGACCTGTATTGCACCCGATTATGTACTTGTTGAACGCACAGCCTACTCCCAGTTATTACGCGCCTTGATAGAACAGATACCCAAAGTACTAGGCGATAATCCAGTTGAGAGCGAAAGTTATCTACGCATTATTAATGAGCGGCATTTAGCTCGTTTAACTCATCTGTTGGACCCTAAAAAAATAGCGTATGGCGGTCGTTCTATTGTTGAAAAAAACTATATGGAACCGACTTTGCTCAAGGATGTCGATTTTACTGATCCCGTTATGCAGGAGGAAATTTTTGGCCCTATATTACCTATTATTCCTTTTGATAACCTGGATGCAGCTTTAGCACAAGTAAAGACGTTACCCAAACCACTGTCACTTTATGTATTCACTAAAGATAAATCCGTTCAGCAACGAATTATCCGTGAGGTTTCTTTTGGAGGAGGCTGTATTAATGATGTTTTAATGCATATTACGAGCTCAACATTACCTTTTGGCGGGGTCGGAGATAGTGGCATGGGAAGTTATCATGGTGAGGCAGGTTTCAAAGCATTTAGCCATTATAAAGGTATATTAAAAAGAACTACCTGGTTCGAACCCCCGTTAAAATATCTTCCTTTTTCCGCATGGAAGTTGAGATTAATCAAGCTGCTGTTCGGATAAACTTACATGGAAAAATGAAATGGATATCGAGAGTTGGGTAAGGAAAATCCCTACGAATGCATTGCAACAGGAAATTGTCTTAACACCAGGAGAGAGTATTTTATTGCTCTTATCCGCAGCACAAGCCGTGATGACAGAATCCGAATATATTTTTTGGCATCAAATTTATTTGCTTGGGTGTATTTCATCAGAACAGCATCAAACGTGCGCGCAGCTTGAAGTTTTATTGGCACAAAAAAATTATCGTGTGAACCGTGACTTTTTGGCTAATAATGAGGATGCTTGCAGACGCTATTTTGAAACCCACCTTGCATACTACCTTCTTCAGCATAATGCAGAAAAATTAGATTTTAATGAATTACAAAACTTTGTTGATGATTTAGAAGAGCGACTTCAGCAGCTCGTCAATATAAAAAATCATCATCAAAAGATGAAAGCAATTAAATATGGGATTCAGGACAGTAACTTACTCGACAAGTATCAATTAGAGTACGCTGAGTTAATCTATAAACTCCAACAACAAAAATTCTACGAGCTCTCGGCAACAGCGTGTAAAAACCTGGAGTTACTCGCACTGAGTATTAGTTATGCTACGTTGCTCACGCAGTTGGATAAAGAATTGCCACTTGATCTCTATACGGATTATATCTTTGAAATGGGAATGGACGGGCGTGGGCGCATTATCAAAGGAGAAAACAAAAGTGTACACAGTTCGGCCAAGGGTTTAATGAAGTCTTACAGTCCGTGTCCTTATTATGATGATTTAGTTAATCCGGAGTCGAGTGAGTTTTCTCCTTTTATACGGTCAGCTGATCAGGCGATCCCTATGGGTGAAAACAGAGCGGTATGCGATTTATTTTTTCGTAAAACCCAAATCTATGTCAACGGTATCTCCAGTACAACGTTGGCTTTTCTGCGCAATTTGATCTATGCAAACCGATTGGGAAAATCATTTTTCAGCAACACTTTGGATATAGTACTAACTAATTTAATGGGTTTGATTGTCTATAACAGTGGTGGTCATTCATTTACAGAAGTGGGCGATGTATTTAAATTACTTATTTCAAAAAAAATGTGGCCCCCATCGGCTTTGAGTTTTGAGGTTAATATTTTTAGTCCCGACTCATTTATTTTTAATTTACTGCATACGCAGCAAAAGGCAGCTTATAACCGAGCATTTAATAATACTTTGGATTATTTTCAAATTATTTTAAACAAAAGGAAAATGCATAGTCAGTTGGCGATGCATTATTTTTTAACTGATGAGCATAAGAAGCCGGTTAATTTGCATCAAGCAATAGCATGGGGGCACCGCGCCTGTTTTTTGGAACTTATGCAAAACTCTACCCCTGATGAAGTTAATGCATTAAATGCACAAAAATGGACTCCCCTTATGGTCGCTGCACAGTTTAATCGACCTGAATACTTACGCGATTTATTAGTCGCCGGTGCAAAAATAAACCTGGTAGCCTATAACTTAACGGCCTTGGAAGTGGCGATTAAATGTGGTTCGTATGAGAATATGATGTATCTGTTGGAGCACAAGGCGTTGATTCGCCGTAAAAAAGGCGGGACGCTAAAAAATGAATTTCCTGCTTTGTATTATGCCTTATTTCATGAAGATGACCGATTTGTAAATGAACTTTTGCTACGCTCCCCTTTGGGTGTTCGTGAGGTAATGAATCAAGCGTTAACTAAAGCAATTGAGCTCGAAAATTTTGTCGTGATTAAAGCCCTTATTATTTATGCGAAAAAGCTTCAGTTCGAAGTGCCTGAGCTTCATTTGTTTAATGAACTCTATCAGACTGGGAACACAGGATTATTCAAGCAGTGTAAAACGCATTGTTTTTTTCAGTCTGGACAACCAATAAAATTGGATCAAATCTTAAATATAATCGAGCAAAAAAACTTTCCTCAGTTGAAGAAAGTCATTCTAGATGACTTTGATCAAGAGTTACTCGAATTCGGTAATCGTTGCTGTCCTTAAACGATTATGGTTGCCGATTGATAAAACTTGAGTTAATGGATAGTTGCCGGATGTCAAGGATGTGCATGACTTGCGTCATCGTGTGATTATTTATTTCACCGCTTTTGATGAGGTTTCTTAATTCGGTTCGCGCTGCCTCAAACGCTGCATTTCGTAAGGTCCTTTCAAAATAGAGGGCTTTTCGCCCCAGGGCGCGCTGTTTTTTATTCCCAATACCGGAATTAATGAAATAGGATAATGAAGCAGTCAAGTTATTGCCGGTCTCAATGCATAAAATTTCTTCTTCCTGATTCAGACCACGACTTAATCGATGCATTTTTTCTTCGATGGCTTTGATTGCGGCTTTGGCAGCAGCTATTCGTGCAAATTGCTCCTCCTCCGCTGGAAGTTTTTCAATCATGTTTTGTAGAAAAGGGGTAATGATCGTTAAAAAAAGAGCGCTAAGAAGTAAGGAAAAAAAGATGACCCCAACGACTAACGTAATTAATAAAGTACGTTGTGGAACATGGGCACCATCAGGCATCCAAACAGGCAAGGAGAGAATAGCCGCTAAGGTGATGGTTCCGCGTACACCACCAAAAGCAAGCGTTAGGACTAATTTAAGATTAGGGATATAGAGCTCAGTGTTGCGGTGATGAGCAAGCAATGCTTCAAAGGGCAGTGTCAGGTAGACCCAAAGAACTCTTAATGCCGCAAGAGTTAAAGTAATAATGAGAACCCATTGCCAATACTGACCAATACTCACGCCCGTGTTGCTGATAAGCTCGAGTGAGTGTGGCAGGTAAAGACCGAGCAAAATAAAGACAATACCATTAAGAACCATTTCGATCATTCCCCAGACGAAATATCCTTCAATGCGCATCGTCATTAACGTTTTATCCATAAATCCTGCCCAGTCTAAGCTAAATCCCGCTGCTACCGCTGCGATAATTCCGGAAAAACCACAATATTCTGCACTAATATAGGCAGCGTAGGGCAGCAAAATAATAAAAAGATTTTCGGTACATGTTTCGCTATGGTTTTTGCTGCTAATTTGACCCAAAGCTAAAACAAAAAGGAAGGTGAGGGCTACCCCGACAAATAATGCACCACAGCTAACGATAATCATTTTTACACTGGCTTCGGTCCATGAGAAGTAACCCGTTAATAGCGCAGCTGCAGATAATTTAAAGGCCACCAGGCCTGAAGCGTCATTCAGTAAAGACTCACCTTGCAAAATATGGGTTAAACGAGAAGGTAATCCCGAATGAGCGGTGAGCGATTTTAACGACACAGCATCGGTAGGTGCAAGTGCCGCGGCAGCAGCAAAACATGCTGCCAGAGGTGCTGCAACCAACCAGTGAAATAAATAACCTATCCCAAAAACAGTAAACAATACCAGTCCTATAGCAAGTAAAATGATTGGACGCTTGTAAGCCATGAATTCTCGTTTAGGAAAACGCCAGCTATCGCTAAACAACAAGGGAGGTATAAATAAAAGCATAAACAGTTCAGGATTAAACAGCTGATGAAACTGGGGCAAGAGAATTCCAATAAGCATACCCACCAACACTTGAATAAGCGGCGTAGGAATAAAGTAAAGAAGGCGTGATAAAATGCCTGATAAAACTAATAAAGACAGAAGAATGAGACAAAAATGCATTAAATTCATCAGAGGCAATCCAGGGCTCTTGAATTTAAAAGATTAAAGTGTTTTCGCGGTAAATGCAAAACTCTTGAAGACTCCTGATTATAAAAAAATATTACTTAACAATAATTTAATCACCTGCTGCGCTATAATTTAAAGAGTTAAAGACTATAGAATATTTTTGTGAATAAAAAAGCCACCCTATTTGCACGTCAGAGAATTTACGACATTAATCGTTCTGTGCATGCCTATGAATTACTTTATCGCACTGCTGAAGATAGGCAGGGTGAGTCTTCGGGTGACGAAAAAACCTCCCATGTCATTACCCAGCTTTTTAGTAGCCTAAATATAGAAACCATTCTCAATAACAAGCGGGCCTATATTAATTTTACCCGGAATCATCTGATATGGAATGTGCCTCTTCTGCTTCCCAAGGAACTAATAGTTGTAGAAATTCTTGAAGATATTGTTATAGATAAACCTATTCTGGAATGCGTATATCGTCTTAAAGATCAGGGGTATCAGCTTGCTTTGGACGATTTTATTTACCATCCTAAGGATTCTCCGGCCTTAATTGAAATTGCTGATGTGATTAAAATTGATGTGTTAAAACAAAATAAAAGACAAATAGCTCAGCAATTGGCGCCTTTAAATAATTTTAAAGGAAAACTATTGGCAGAGAAAATAGAAAGCCCAGAACAATTTCAGGATTGTATTGATTTGGGATTTCATTACTTCCAAGGTTTTTTCCTAAATAGGCCTTCATCTTTTAAAGGGCAATTATTGACCGAAAGTAGGGCGGTACTTTACCGTTTACTCAGTCAATTAAATGATGAAAATATTTCGATAGAGAGGGTAGAGCGTTTATTATTAAATATCCCTAAATTGAGTTATCGAATTTTACGGCTAGCCAATTCAACGACTCATTATCGGGGTCGTAAAATAGAGTCCCTACTAGAAGCAGTAAGGCGTTTAGGTCTTAACCAAATTCGTAATTGGTTAAGTTTATTTCTGATTTCCTCGCAGGATGAACCCTCATCCGAATTATTGGAGCGAACCTTAATTCGCGCTAAAATGTGTGAAGCGCTTGCGCAAAAAATAGGTTATTCCGATCCTCATCAGGCTTATACCGTAGGTATTTTATCTACCCTTAATTTGTTTTTGGATGAACCATTGTCCCAATTATTATGTAAAATCGATTTAACCGAAACGCTGAATACCGCATTGATACATCACCAAGGTTTACTCGGAGAGCTACTAGGAAGTGTAATAAGTTATGAACAGGGACATTTTCATCATGCGGTGCAATCATCATTTGAGGCGCAGGATTTGTTAGATTCTTATCTAGAAGCGATTAAATACGCAAGTGTTGTACTCGCAGCAATTAATCAACAGGATTAAATCAATATGAACACGACCCTAGTGAGTCAATCCGAACGGGATTGGGTCTTGAACAGGCAAGTGCTAAGACTGACCGATAACAAAGAGGTGCAAATTTATCCCATGGGGGCAGAGCGTTTTCTCTCCTCATGTCTTAAGCAGCAGCAGTTAAAATTTTATCCCATTCAGGAAGCAATCCGGGGTAAAAATATCCTGACCATACCGGCTCATGGCAATAGCAGTTTTCTTTTTGCCCAAGCAGGAGCCCGTTCTATCCATGCTTACGATCAAGATCCGGTCACGATTGCCTGGATGAAAGTATTTAAAAAGTACTACCATTTTCGGGAAGCTAAAAATTTACCTTCAATAGGAGAACTTCTTGATGCATTGACGCAATGGTATCCACCTCGGTTGCGATTAGCACAAGGAAATCACCTTAATTGGATAAAACACGCACTATGTCCCAATGCTTTACGGCGCACCTATGTTCATTATCTCGTCCACCTAGCGCAAACTGCGCTAAAAGATAAGGATTCCGCCGATTATGAATTGGAGGCAGATTTAACCTTCCATACGGGATCGCTACAAGAAATTATTCATTCAGGAAAAGAATATGATACTGCCTTTATCCCTTACTTATTGGGAGTAAAAAATGGGATAGAGCAGCAATCGGATGTCATTGATTTTATTTATAATTTGATAAAGCAAATCCCTTGTGGAGTAATCTTAGTTACACCCTCGCAAACGACACGAGATTTTTACTTATTTGGTAAACGCTATCTGGAAACATTGCATGGGCACAATTTATCCGAACTCAAGGCAATAAAAAAATTCTTGCTACAAAATGATGACCGCTGGTTTCGTGCGCAAGGTCTGGCGGTGTTTACATCAAAGAATCCGACCAATAAGAATTAATTGTTTATGATTCACAAATTAGATTAATTTGTTATTTTCCTCTGATCTCTTTATAATCAACATGCTCTTTAATTGCCAGGAAGTGGATTTATGCATATTTTATATTATTGGCATGGTGTTATCGTTAATGAAGATATATTTGCGAAATACTATAAAACGCTCGAAAAAATATTATCAGGTCAATACAAATCCGCTGATTTAGATTTAAAAAAACTTCCAGGGTTTAAAATTTATACCATCCGCATTAATCGTCGTGACCGTTTAGTCTTTACCACGCGCAAACATCAGGGAAAATCCTATTTAGAGCTAATTGACGTCATTACAAATCATGAATACGAAAAATCAAGTTGCTTTCAGCCTGCGGTATTACGTCGTTTATTAGAGCGTAATGAGGAGGAAACATTGGCCGCGATTACGGAGCATTCCTTTGTCGCGGTGGAGGAATTATTAGATATAACCACAGGTCCTACGGATCAGGGGGTGCGTCTGGTTCCCCTGGAATATTATAACGGTTTGCACATTGAACTCGATGAGATACAAAATAATGCAAAAAATGTAAAGTTACCGGCTTTAATTAGTGGCGCTCCAGGTTCCGGTAAGTCTTGTGTAGCCCTTGCGGTTTTAGCTCAGGCGGTAAGATTGGGTGTCACTTTAGATAAAACCATATGCTACATCACGGAATCTCCCTTTTTGCAAGAGCGAATGCAAACCATGTGGTCAGAACATCCTTTGGCACAAAATCTGCCCTTAAATCGAGTGCAATTTATGAGCTTTGAGCAGGTAATGCGTGCTCAATGTGAACATCTTGCGGGTTTAGAATCGGTAGGAGAACCATTTTTTGCTGCTTGGTTTAAAAATTATCAGAAAAAAAATCAGAAAGTGATTGTGCTAAAACAACCAGTAGCCTTGATTTATCAGGAGCTTTGTATTCTTAGTGCTTTAGCAACAGAAGAATATTTGCAGTTGGGTAAACGACAAAGTCTAGTCGCCGATGAGAGCAGCCGGCGCTGGTTAATGACGATGAAATCCCATTACCAGGAATTTTTACAACTAAATAAAAAGGTGGACTTTCATTTATTTACTTATCCCTCTCCCGTCTCTAAATATGGGCTAATAGTCGTCGATGAAGGACAAGATTATACCGCATTGCAGCTGGAGCAATTGGCCCAGCTATCAGGATTTCAAATCCTGATTTGTCAGGATACATTACAAAGTGTTTATGAGGTTAAAGCCCATAGTATACGTTTCGAACAAAAATTATTTACGCAAAATATTAAATTATCACGTACCGAACTTCAGGGTACTTATCGTTGTCCCCTTAAAGTAGTCGACGTTGCTAATCGCTGGTTAGAATTAAAATACCTTTTATTGGGTGGGACGAGTGATAAATATGAGGCCGGTGTGATTAAACCGCATCAAGATGCTGTTCAGGGCACAGTGCGTTGGTATGCAGAGCAGCCAACTGCTGAAGATTTAGCTTTATTAAAAAGCTATGCCCAAACTACACGCTTTGCGGTGGTTACCACCGCTGATCGCATTACCGAAGCACAACAGTTATTTGGTACCCCCTTAGTATTTACCGCGGCGCAAATAAAAGGTCTGGATTATGAGACTGTTTTATTATACCAGCTGCTTAATACCCCGGCGTTGATCGAGGCGAATAAGCGGTTACAGAAAAAATTTCCACAAGGAATAAATTTTTTTAACACAAGTCATCATCGTGCTAAATTTTCTAGCGAAGAGGAACATCTACTGACCGCATTTAACCAAGTGTTTACTGCGACAACCCGAATGACGCAGCAGCTGCTGGTTTGGCAAAAAATAACGCATGACATCGGTATTCTGGCAAACAGTTGGCAAAAGACATTTATATCCGAGCAGGATAACAGTTTGCTCTTAGTCGATGATGTTGCAACAGATTGGCAATTGGAAGCAGAGAGACAACAGTGGATGGGCAATGACGACATTGCAGAAGCCATCATCCGCGAGAAAATTAAATCGACAGAGCCGCATCAAACTTCAAAGATAGTGGTCGAGAAAAAGGCTAAGCAACAGGAAAATTCCGCCAATACGGGCCTGATATCAGAAAAAAAACTACGAGCTTGTCTTAGAGACACTGAAGCACTAAGCTATTTATTTACCATCAATGCTGGCAGCTGCATTCTTATCCAAGTGTTCCAACATCCAAAATTGGAAAAAATACTCTTGTCTGGCTTAACGCATACTTACCTTAAAATACGGTTTGTAGAAGAACTCTTGAAAACAAAATTAAATGCAAAACCCTTATTAACCGAACTGATAAAACTAAAGGGTTTTGCAACATTTATGAGAAAAAATTCTGATCTATGGGTCTTGGTACCTTTGCAGTTTTTGGGACAAGAATTTTTAAATCAGAATGGTGAAAAAACCACTTTTTTCAAAGAAATGGTTAATTCATCGTTGGGGTGCGAATTTCTAAGTATTTGCTTAAAAAGTTCGGGTATCTTAGTAGATAATATAAAATATGAAAATCTAATAGCCTGTTCGTTAAACGAATATCCTATATTTGTCTCATTAATTATCAATCAGCAATCTCCACAAAATCTTTTGCAAGAGCTCATCCATAAATTTCCTACTCATTTTAAAAAAATGCAAGCCAATGATTTAACGAATATTTATCCAGAAAGTTTTAGTAAAATGGCTCATACGTCTTTGTTATATTGGTTGGCAAGCTGTGGGAAAAATACCCTTTCTATTTTATTGACCAGCTTACCTCATCTCGTTCTGTCACAATATGCATTCGATTATTTTGTTTGTTTTTTCTACGAATATAAAGAGCGCCGCTCAGTGTTTTATCATTTATTCGTCGAAGAACAAGACGCATTTAATGAAAATATTTGGAATGATTATGGTTTTAATAAACTACTCAATATTCCAGAAAATGAGTTATTTGCCTTGTTGCGTAGAAAAAACAATTGGTCCGACCAATATTCTTTCGATTATACCCATTTGTATCAATTAGCCCGGACTTCCTCTGGATGCGGATTTCTTTTGTATCTTATCAAATTAAAACCACAGCTTCTTACCTCTCTTAAGCAGGAAGATTTACTGCAGGTGCAATTTTTTAATAGCTATCAAGACAGCGTTTGTAGCGCCTTAGTTCGCAGTGCTCCAGGAAGGCAGATATTAAACACACTAATGCAATTAAATCCACTCCTGTTTCAAGGCATAACTTTAAATTGGTTAAGACAAGGGCTCGCAGATGAAGAGAATGCCACGAATTTGTTTCATCTAAGTAAGGACAACCAAGGAGTGGGTTTTCTTTTTAATTTAATGCAAATGAATCCTGAGTTACAGGGCATCGAGTATGTATATCTTGGTTGTCCTTACAGTAATCGTCACGAAGGATATGTTAATGCCAGCGCTTTTTATAATTTATCAAAATCAAATAATGGACATAAAATTCTTGAATTATTGCTCCATAAGGAACAATTTTTAGCAAAGATTGGTATGGGGATGCTCACTCTGAACACGTATAGTGGTGACAAATGCCTCTATCATTCATTACATCTTCTCGTGCAATACCATTCCTTTATGGGGCTAGATAATCCCATTTGGATACAACTGATGGACCGTCGCGCAGACCTTAAGTCGGAGATTATGGGGCAATATCTTCTTGATTATTACGGTCCTATAAAAAATTGCTTTCTTTTTTGTGCGATGATTGAAACTGCTATTGGCAAAAAATGCTTGTATGATTATTGGCAAGAGGGTAATCATTTTAAAGAATTTTTAACGGCGTATGAAGATAAACTGAGTTATGGAAAAATCAAGTCTTATACCGAAGAACGCATGAAGGTCCCAGCGAAAATCATTTTTGATTTTATCCTCAGTAGAAAACCATCTACTCTAAAGAGTTATTCTCTGAAAAAATTAATCAAACTGATAGGTTTTAGTAAAAATCCTTTTATGTATTATTTAACGCACCCGGATTTTTTCCTTACGCAATTTAAAATGGTGTTACAGCAATACCCACAGGCAGCTCAGTCGATTATCGTTGATGATTTACTCGAAAAAAACAATATGATTTTATCGCAAATTTTACATATTAAAGAGGGGATCAGTCTACTATACGAGATAGTAAGTAAGAACCCATCGTTGCTCTCGTGTCTAAAACAAATACCGGATAATTCGGCGTTATGGCTGCTATTTAAAAATCCAGATGGCGATAAAATCATGGGTCTATATAATGACTTATTGATTAGAAAAAAAGCGATCATTAAGGAGGCGTTTTTTAGCCAAGAAACTCATGACTCCCAAGTAATTAAAGAGCTTGATCCATTTTATCCATACGATGATTCTGCAGAAATACCTTGGCGACCAAACTCTAAGTGATGCTGTTAATTCCGAACTCATTGATTTAGTTATATACTTTAAAATACACCAGGAGCCACACGTTAATAAATCCAAAGTAAACAGGGATGGAGAGCATGATGCAACAAAGAAATTCAGTAAACAGCAAAAGAAAAGCACGGCGCAAATTACCATTTGAATGTGTGGCGCTGGTGTTACAAGGAGGTGGGGCGCTGGGTTCCTATCAAGCAGGCGTTTTTCAGGCACTCGATGAAGCCGATGTCTGCCCTGATTGGGTTGCGGGTATTTCTATTGGTGCAATTAATGCTGCGATTATCGCCGGAAATGCACCCGAAGATCGTGTCGCGCAATTGCGTGGTTTTTGGGAGACCATTACCGCGAATCCAGGTGGTGATTGGCTATGTGCTTTTGAAGACTGGATGACTCATGGCGATTTAGCACGTGGTTTATATAATCGCTGGAGTGCATGGCATACTCTTTTTTCTGGGGCTAATGATTTTTTTAAATTAAGGCCAATCGCTCCTTGTTTTCATCCAGATGGAACGACTGAGGCGACCAGTTTTTATAATACGGAGATGCTTAAATCAACCCTTGAGCGTTTCATCGATTTTGATCGCATTAATTCTGGAGCATTACGTCTAAGTTTAGGTGCGGTTAATGTTCGTTCAGGTAATTTCGTCTATTTTGATAATCAACATTATAAAATAGGGCCAGAACATGTCATGGCAAGCGGTTCATTACCCCCAGGCTTTGCCGCGACCGAGATTGAAGGTGAATTCTATTGGGATGGAGGTTTAATTTCCAATACCCCTTTACAATGGGTGGTCGATGGCGATACCCGACAAGACACCCTAGCTTTTCAAGTCGATCTCTGGAGTGCCCAGGGAGAATTGCCTCATAATTTACTGGAGGTTATGACGCGACAAAAAGAAATACAATATTCCAGTCGGACCAGGGCTGCCACCAATCATTTTAAGCAACTACAACGTGCCCGTGCTGCACTCGCTAATTTGTTGGAAAAATTACCCCCAGAGATGGAAAACGATCGGGATGTCCGTCTGCTAAAACGAATTGCTGATCGCAAAGTATACAATATTATCCATCTAATTTATCACGCCAAACAATATGAGGGGCATTCCAAGGATTATGAGTTTTCGCGACTATCCATGCATGATCATTGGACTGCGGGTTATCATGATGCGTTGCGCACCTTGCGTCATCCTGAAATTTTTCAAAGACCCAAAGCGGCCTCCGGGGTGTTTACTTTTGATATCGCGCGGGATGGGGAAATGGGGTCTTTAAGATAAAAATATTCTTCTTAACTTTAATCCATGGTAGATTTCTCTATTCATACGCAGGATGGAGGCTCTATCATGAAGTTTACTACTTATGGATTATGGAATATCGCACGTTTGCAACTTGTGGATGATTTGTCAAAAATACCGGAGTTACACGAGCGTAGGCATGAAGTGGAGGACTTATTGTTAGAAGAGGTCATTACTGCAATCCTGGAGAAAGCTTATGTATGTCAGGATGACTTAGCAAGAAATAATCCAAATATGCCTTTAAAAGAAAAAGTCTTGATCACACATAAACAATCATTAACCGCAGTCTTACCTTGTCTCGTAAGTAAATTAAACCTTTCTGAAGATAAAATAAACCAAGCAGTTGCCTCATTTTGTGCACGTGCTTATGAATTTAGTGAAACGCATGTGGATTATTTATTGCGGTTGGCCGAAGTCAGTGGTCAAGCCAAAAATGAGATAATTGATGAATTGTATGGTAATTGTTTTCGTAGCGAGCATGCTGCTCTTGCTCGTAGGTTACAATTTAATGATGGCGAAGTTTTGAAAAAAGCAACAGACGCGGTGCGCCAGGAGATTATTATCAGCTGTCCTTCAGAGTTGCAAAACATCATGCAAGAGCATTGCCTCTACATGAAAGAAGTTGCAGCACAAAAAGAACCAAACTCAACTTTTTATGCTGATTTTCAAGCTGAAATGCATCAAAGCATGGAAGAGTTCAAGCAAAAGATCAAAGAGCAAAAACACGCGCAACGTTTCTTTAAGCTTGAGACCTTAGAAAATAAAACAGAATCGACGCATCTGACTTTAAAGTAAGGCGAATGATCGATACTTTTTTGCTCCAATCTGAGAGTTAAATATAAACGTTTTAGGCTTGGGGCACCTTGTCCTGTTATGCAATAATAGCGCATAGACGTAATGTCCCAGCGTCACATTAAGTACTTACCTGATGCGCTTGATTATCTCAGTGTTAAAACTTAGGACTAAAAGTAAATTCATGTTGCTCAATATAAGCGTTTAAAAGCTCTATTTTTCGATTCAAGTAATCTTGTGAACGAGCGCTTTCAAGAGAAAAATGTGTGGATGCAGGTAACTGAGAGAACATTTCATATAATTTTTCAATTTGCTCATGACGTCCCTTGGTTAATCCAAAAAATGTGAAATGACTTAAGGTGTATGAGAACGAATTTTTATTAATTTTCTTCTGAGTGATTGCTTTTATCTGCATTAATGTGCTTATGGGATTAGTTGAACTTTTAAACAAATCTCTAATCAGCTTGATTCCCGAACTATTGGAGCCGGAAAATTTAGGTGATAAAAGTTTTTCTTTTAAGCATTCATATGCTGTTGTTATATCGATTGCATTACCTAGAGTAGGTTCTTTTTCAGCTGGAAATTCATTGGGTGTTAACGTAGGTGCTTGTAAAATATTTTGCTTAATCTCGACTCTGAGTTCATCACCTGTAGAAATGGGTTCAGGGGCATCTATTTCTTTAAAAAAATTTAGAGACTGAAAAATTTTAAATATTTCTATTCCATAGGCTAGATGGTTATCTAAAAATATCCTACGTACCTCAGACTTTTTATGGCGATTTTTACCCTTATCTTTGCCATTGAGATAAACAGTTAAATTTGCAATGATGTTTAGATGCCGCTCTAAACAAAGCAACTGGAACAACTTGACCTCTTTTATGGCGGGTGGTATTTTTTCGACCAGTTCTTTTTGAGCTTCGTCTAAAGCAGCGGCGGCCTTATCCCATGACTTAATATCATAAGTAACTGGAAGTTGTGCGTTATAAGGTATGTGATTACTTCGATGAGAAACCTTTAATGCAAAGTCGATGGCAGCATTTTGTTTATATCTGGGCATTATTTGACCTTTCACTGCAAAATTTGCATCAATATATCATAAATATTTCATTTATCCATCAGGCTGAGGATGAACATTATGTAAAATTCATAGAATAATTTAATTACTCTAAAATAATACTGGGCTACTACTAGATATATCATGATAAAATAAATATAGATCGCTTTGGGCGACTAAAGGCTATTGTGTGCAACATTGATTTTGACTTGGTTTAGGATCAATTTTGGGTAGTGACACGTAGCACCTCAGCTAACGAAGTATCTCCAGCTAAAACGCGCTTAAAACCGTCATCTCTAATGCTCGGAGTCGTGGGCCGTAAATAATTTTCCATTGCATGTAAGCTTTCCTGGCGGTGGATCATGCCCCGGAGTACATCATCAACAACAATTAATTCATAAATACTCGTCCGGCCACGGTAGCCCAGATGGTTACATTCGTCGCAGCCCTTAGGTTCACAAACTTTGGATAGATCAATTGAGGGATTAAGTCCCATAAGTTCTAATTCATCGGGACGCAATGTATGTGGGATTTTACATGATGTACATAATTTTCTTACCAGACGTTGTGCAATTAAGCCAACAATACTAGACGATAATAAAAAGGACTCAACACCCATGTCACGTAGGCGGGTAAGGGCACCCAAAGCACTGTTGGTATGGAGCGTTGAGAGCACTAAATGGCCGGTGAGACTGGCCTGAACGGCGATTTCAGCGGTTTCCAGATCACGAATTTCTCCAATCATCACCACGTCAGGATCTTGTCGTAAAATCGCTCTGAGACCTTTTGCAAAGGTCATCTGCACTTTGGTATTAACCTGCGTTTGGCCAATGCCTTCCAGATCGTATTCAATTGGATCTTCAATGGTCAAAATATTGCGCGTTACTTCATTTAATTCCGTGAGCATTGCATACAGGGATGTTGTTTTTCCCGACCCAGTGGGTCCTGTAACCAGGATTATGCCGTGAGGTTCAGCAATGAGTTGGCGAATTGTACCTACAGTTGCCTCAGACATTCCTAACAAGCTCAGGTCTAATTGCGCGGCTTGTTTATCCAAAATCCGCATTACCACACGCTCGCCGTGATTTGATGGCAGCGTGGATACGCGCACGTCAATATTATGTCCACCAATACGTAAAGAGATTCGCCCATCTTGAGGGATGCGTTTCTCAGCGATATCTAATTTAGCCATCACTTTAACGCGCGAAATGACTAAAGGCGCAATTGCTCGTTGAATCTCTAAAACTTCGTGTAAAACACCGTCAATACGGTTTCGTACTAATACGCGGTCTTCATAGGTCTCGATGTGAATGTCAGACGCTTTTTGTTTGATTGCTTGCGTGAATAAAGCATTTAATAAGCGGATAATGGGTGCATCATCTTGATTTTCCAATAAGTCTTCGCTTTGGGGAAGTTGGCTGGCTAACAAAGATAAATCCATATCTTCTTCCATACCTCCGGCTGCTTCCAAAACAGATGATTTCGATTGATAAACATTGGCTAAATGATGTTGGAAGGTCGCTTCATCGACACTATGTAACTTAATATCCTGCTTTAAGATGCGTTGCACCTCAGCTAAAGACTGTAGCGTTGCTTGTGGCAAATGGTATACCAGAATTTGCTCCTGATCGAATCCAGGAACAACGACAATACCCTGTGATTTCGCAAAGCTATAGGGAATCTGGGGAAACTTACCTGATTCACTCATTTACTTGGTCACCATGAGCGGGGGTCTACTAAAAGGGCGAGGAAGATCTGCACGTTTTAATGCTGGCAATACCGTGGAGTTATTGCTTTGTACATAACTTTCTTCTGAGCGTAGCCAGTCGAGTTCATGTTGACGAACATTATTGTATTTTTCACTACTGGCATAAATGTTTTCTCGTTCATTACGGAGAATAATCGGTTTTATAAAGACCATCAGTACGCGTTTGTCGCGAGCCTTGATACTGCGTTTGAACATGCGTCCTAAGCCTGGGATATCCCCTAATATAGGCAGACGGTTATTATCACTGAATAAACTATCTTGAGTTAACCCACCCAAGACCACAACATCACCACTATCAACATGAACAGAGGTAACGATGCTGCTAATCCGAAAAGTAGGGGTAGTGCTAGTTGCTGCTGCTACAGGGGGATCCAGGGTATCGTTACCTTGGTCAATTTGCATTTGAATCCCATTGCCTCGGGTTATCTGTGGTCGTACGTATAAATGTAATGCTACGTTCACACGATCAAAGGTAGTAAAAGGACTGGTTACGGCTGCGGTACCGCCAGCATTATTGGGGTAATTTGATGTGGCGACCGATACTTGTTTACCTACCAGGATTTTAGCTTGACGATTGTCTAGAACGACGACGGAAGGTGTCGACAAGATATTAGCTTTATGCGCACGGGCCAAGGCGTAAATTTGCGCCTGAAAATCAGCCAGTTTGGTCTTGCTGTTAATAATTGCAAAACCATTGGCAAAATTTTCAGGCTTTCCTGTTTGTTGATTTGTTCCCCATTCAATCCCTAAATCATTTGCATCTTCTTGATTGATTTCTGCGATCATTGCCTCAATCAACAGCTGTGCAGGTTTAATATCTAATTGCGCGATAACTCGTTTTAATATACGAATTACTGAAGCGGGTGCATTGAGAATAATGGAATTTGTATTTGGTTCACCGATTATTTGTACTGAGGGCTTAGTGGAACCCTCATTTTGCGTGTTCGCAGTAGACGTATTGGCATTTGCTCCTGATGCGGCAAGGCCTGGATTATTATTACTCATCAAACTTGATGAAAGGTTGGACATTCCTGTGGTGCTGTTGCTGTTAACAAAATTTGAGGCGGGATTGGTGCTATCCAATACCGGGCGGGTGATTGTTCCCATGGTAGTACCCACATTACCACTAAAATTCGCTTGAGCAATTCCAGCAAGTATGGGCACTAAATCTTCAGCCCTCATGTAGTTAAGATAGACAACCTGGGTATTGCTATTGAGTCCAGAGGAGCTTTCATGGTCCATTTTGAGAATCAGCATGCGAATACGTATGCGGTCAGTCTTGGTTCCACTAACCAGAATCGAATTAGAGCGGTCATCAGCAGAGATTGAGATCGGTGCACGTCCTCCGGCCATATTGGGTTGCGTTTTCACTAAATCTTTTAAAGTATTGGCTATATCCATCGCTAAGGAGTGTCGTAAAGGGACAATATCAATACCATTTGCGGTGGAGTTATCTACTTGCTTAATAATATTTGCCAGACTTTGAATGTTGTTGGCACGCCCTGATAAAATCAGCATATTGGACGGCCCGTAGGCAGAAACACTGCTCCATTGAGGCATAAGCGGCCTTAAAACGGGTACTAATTGTTCAGCGGGTACATAGTGTACAGGTACCACTGCCACCATCATGTCGTCACCCTGCGGGGGGCTTTTTAATTCATTTAAAAGATCAGGAGATTGTGTTTTTGCATCGATATTGGGAATTATCTTAATAATTTCGCCGGAAGGAATCGCAGCAAAACCTGAAACTTGTAAAACCGAAAGGAATACCTGATACAGCTCATTGCTCGACATCGGGGTTGAGGAGATGATAGAAATTTTTCCTTGAACCCTTGGATCAATAACAAAATTTTTACCCGTAACGCGCGAAACTTCAGCAATAACCGCCCGGATATCCGCATTGCGCAAATTCCACAATGTTCCTTCATCCGCTTTATTATCGGATGAGGCTATTGGCGTAGCTGATGTCGGTGAATCTTTATTAATATTTTTATTTAATGCCTGTGTAAGCAGCTGTTGCATGTTGCGCGCACTTGCATAGTCATTTATGGGACCCACCTGCACGAGATAAAGCCGTTTATCTGAAAGATTTTTAATTTCAATTGGATCGGTGATATAGCTACTTAGCTCTTTTTTACGAACCTCAGCGTCTTTCTCGAGGTTAAAGGCACCTGCTTGTAGATAAAAGTTGGTTACTCCATCTTTTGTCACTGTGGAAATATTAATTTCATTAGCAAATAAGATAGAAAAGAATAAGCTTAATAGTAAAAATACGGTCGCTCGCATTAAAAAATCGCAAAATTTTCGTTAGTTACATGATAACCAAATTTAAGAACTTCACAATGTTTTTTTGTTTTTAACCATGCGCCTATCTCGATGTAAGTTTATTATCCACGCATAAAGTTATAATTTGTCGCAATTAATAAAATAGGTTCTTTGTCCTCACAGCACGTCCCCCCGAGTTGTGCGAGGGTTCTCCTGCACCGGGCGCGGATTGACTCATGAGATCGGATGTTCTAAGGTTTTTTGTTTACATCATACGCGATTCCTGCCACAGTCAGGGGATCCCTCGCCAAAGGCTCGGGATGACGTAGGGAGCGCATGGTTTCTTCATCCTCACAGCACGTCAACCCGAGTTGTGCGAGGGTTCTCCTGCACCGGGCACGTGCTGATAGCATGAGACCGGATGTTCTAAAGTTATTTTGTATCGATGACACGTGATTCCATAATATTGCCAGGCTCCCTTGCGATAGGCTCGGGATGCCATCCATGTGCATTCTGTATAGGGAAAAGCCGAAATTGATTTAAAGAAGAATTACACGTTGAATATTTGTCAAACTTTTTTATCAGCAGAGTTGATTAATTGTATAAATAAGAGAGTTCATGGAATGGTGGCTATGGGTGGACTCGAACCACCGACCTCAGCATTATGAGTGCCGCGCTCTAACCGGCTGAGCTACATAGCCACAAGACGGCGTGAATTTTGGCTTTTTCGGCAGCTAATGTCAAGAGCAACCCTGTCTTTTTTTAAATATTTATTTTATTCCAGCTATGTATGGTTTTTTTTGGTACAAGAGGGATTGGAATTATGCGAATGACGGAGAGTAAGGGCAGCATATGCTGCCCTCAATGTTAACTGATAAGAACATAAAGTGCGCCGGGACCACGTAATACCTGAACCAGGAGCTCACCTTTTTTCTGTTGAGCAATTTGTTGCAAGGCTTTAACATCCCTCACCGGCGTTTTATTTGCAGAAATGATGATATCACCAGGACGTAAACCTGCGCGCCAACCCGCACTGTTTTCTGTAGCCCCAACGATTTGTACACCCATGACATTTCCATGAGGTGGCGTTTCCTGATCGAATGCTCTAAGTGCAAGTCCGTACAGGAAGGGGTTACTTGCTTGTAATTTTTGTTCGTGAGATTTTACATCCGTAACAACAGCGTTCAGTGTTAAGGGTTTACCTTCGCGCTCAACAATAATTTTTGCATTAGAACCTACACGAAGAAGACTAATCGTGGTTTTAACTTGCGTTGCCTGAGTAATCTTGGTTTCGTTAATTTGCGTGATAATATCGCCTGCTTTTAAACCCGCAAATTCAGCTGGTGAACCGGGATTAACTTGAGCTACTAGGGCGCCTTGAAAATCTTCAGGATAACCCAGTGAAAGAGCTAATTCGGGTGTAAGATGTTGAACAAAAATACCCATTAAACCACGGTGGATTGAACCAAATTTAATAATTTGTTGTGCTACATCTTTGGCCATGTTAATGGGGATCGCAAACCCGATACCTACATTTCCGCCGTAGGGCGAAAGGATAGCGGTATTAATTCCAATAAGTTCCCCTTTCGCATTCACCAGAGCGCCACCAGAGTTTCCGGGATTAATTGCTGCATCTGTTTGGATGAAGTTCTCAACACCTTCAATATTCAAATCACTACGTTTTAGAGCGCTGACGATACCAAAAGTAGCGGATTGACTGTTACCAAAACTGTTTAAACCGAAGGGATTACCAATGGCAACTACGAAATCACCTACTTGGAGTTGATCAGAATCACCAATCGGTAAAGAGCTTAAGTTTTTAGCATCGATTTTTAGAATTGCGAGGTCCGTTTCATTATCACCGCCAATTAATTTTGCCTTTAGACGGCGCCCATCTTGTAAGGTGATGGTAATGAGACTTGCATTGCGAATTACATGATCATTCGTAATGATGATACCATTTTTAGGATCAAGTATTACGCCTGAGCCTATACTTTCAAATTTTCGCGGCTTATCTGGAATCATACCGGGGCGACGACGATCATTTGGTTCGTCTTCGTTGGTAGCACCGGGTAGTGCAGCTTGATTAGGAAGATAGCCTTGTACAGCGACGTTCACGATAGCGGGCATAATGTTTTTTAATACGGGAGCCAGGCTTGGAACAGAGGCCTCTTCTGCAGCGAATGAAAAAGACGAAATTACCACGAGCAGGGCTGCTATGAATAACTGAATTCTTTTAACCATGTTATTAGTCCTGAGGTTGAGGGTCGTTAAACCAAATAAGCGTTCCTATTCTACCTGTTTGCACGCTTTTGCGATAGGAATATAATTCATTTTCTGATTCAAAAGTACACAATTCAGACTGGTAGATCGAATTTACTCCAATATTTCGCATAATTAATTCCGCCATGAGCGGTAAATTAGCGAGCCATTTGTTTTGATGAGGGATAAAAGTATCGGATGTTATCGGATACTGGGCCAAAAATTGTTGACGCACATCATTTCCTACCTCATAACATTTAGAGCAGATTGCCGGACCTATCCAGGCGATTAAATCCTCTGGATTGCTATGCATTTGAGTGATCGTGTTGTTAATAATGCCTTGGACTAATCCTTTCCATCCGGCATGAATCGCAGCAATTTCAGTACCTTGTTGATTACATAAAACGATGGGGAGGCAGTCAGCCGTTAAAATAACCAAGGGATGTTTTAGCGAGCGGGTAATTGCCGCATCTGCATCACGGTTTGGGTCGTTTTCAACAACGATGCAATGAGTGCTGTGAGTTTGGTTAAGCCACTGCGGTTCACCGGGTAACTGTAAGAGTTCAACCAGCTGTTGACGATTTTTTAAAACATCAGCAGTCGCATCACCAACATGCGTCCCTAAATTGTTACTCTCATAAGGGGTTTGACTAAAGCCATCTAGACGGGTACTTACTCCTGCGGAGATATTGGCGGGCGCTTTCCAATTAGCCCATTTGAATTGTCTCATAATGTTCATCCAGAGAATCAACTAAAATTTGAAAATCTTGAGGCAAAGGCGCGTTAAATGCAAGTCTTTCATCGGTTATGGGGTGATGTAATGAAAGTGCACAGGCGTGAAGGGCTTGCCGCTGAAACTCTTGCAGTAGGGTACGCAGCTGCTCCGAAGCCTGTCCTGGAAAACGAGGACGTCCACCGTATAGAGGGTCGCCAACAACAGGATGTTTTATATGCGCCATGTGTACACGAATTTGGTGGGTTCTTCCTGTCATTAACTTAACATCAAGTAAGGTGAAATCATGATATTGTTTTTTTACGGCATAATGCGTAATGGCCTCACGACCTTCATTAAGCACCGCCATTTTTAACCGATTTCGTGGATGTCGCCCAAAATTTGTTTCGATTATGCCACCGGATATTACATGTCCTTGCACCAGAGTAATATAATGACGCTCAATCTCTCGCGCTTGCATTTGTCGCACTAAAGCAGTTTGTGCCACTAAGGTTTTAGCGACAACCATAAGGCCGGTGGTCTCTTTATCCAGCCGATGAACAATTCCTGCACGCGGAAGATTATTAAGCACTGGAGCGTGATATACCAGAGCATGCGCCAAGGTATGTTCCCAGTTTCCTGCCCCTGGATGTACTACTAAACCCGCTGGTTTGTTAAGAACCAATAATTGTTCATCTTCAAAGAAAATGTCTAAAGGAATATTTTCTGGATTGTAGTGTGAGAGGTTTGGGGCATGTTGTTGAGGAATGTTAACGAGAACTTTGTCTCCTTCACAAATCTTATCTTTCGGCTTACAGGGACAATCATTTAATAAAATATTCCCATTTTTTATCCAGGTGCTTATCTGTGAACGCGAGTAATCAGGTAATAATTGAGCAACCACCACGTCAATTCGTTGAAGGTGGTGCTCACGGCTAATTATGAAATGATTTTGGGTTAACTCTTCAGGCATCAGCGAGTTGCACCTCATGATTTAATAAGCGTGCCCTTAATGAGTTTGGCAATGCTTCACTGACTTGTACGGTTACAAAGGTACCGATTAACTCACTTGGACCATCAAAATTAACCACGCGATTGCACTCGGTGCGACCAGCCAACTGTTGCGTATCTTTTTTAGAGAAACCGGTGACTAATAAACGCTGTGTAGTGCCAATCATCGATTCGCTGTAATTACTTGCCTGCATGAGTAAACGGTTTTGCAGAATTTGCAATCGCTGTTTTTTAATCTCCGGCGGCGTATCATCCACCAGATTCGCGGCCGGGGTCCCGGGACGTGGGCTGTAAATAAAACTAAAGGAGGTATCAAAACCAATTTCATGTACCAAGTCCATTGTTGCCTGGAAATCTTTATCCGTTTCACCTGGAAAACCAACGATAATATCAGTAGACAAACGGATATCAGGACGTACTTTACGTAGTTTGCGAATTTTGGATTTAAACTCCAAAGCGGTATAGCCACGCTTCATAAGCCCCAAAATACGGTCTGATCCACTTTGCACCGGTAGATGCAAATGATTCGCTAGTTCGGGAACTTCCGCAAATGCGTTAATCAGATTATCCGAAAATGCGAGTGGGTGCGAGGTTGTGAACCGAATACGACCTATCCCGTCAATTGCAGCAATATAGTGAATCAATAACGCAAGGTCCGCAATATCACCATTAGCCATTAACCCACGATAATCATTCACGTTCTGGCCGAGTAAATTGATTTCACGCACGCCTTGAACGGCTAGTTGGTAGCATTCGGCTAACACATCATCAAAGGGGCGGCTAATTTCTGTTCCACGTGTATAAGGTACAACACAGAAGCTACAGTACTTACTGCAACCTTCCATAATCGAAACAAAGGCTGTTGGCCCCTCGGCGCGTGGTGCAGGCAGATGATCAAATTTTTCAATCTCGGGAAAACTGATATCTACTACCGGTTTTTTACGTGCAACTCGTTCTTCGAGCATTGCGGGTAAGCGATGCAGGGTTTGGGGACCAAAGACTAAATCCACAAACGGCGCGCGCTTAATGATTTCCGCACCTTCCTGGCTTGCGACACAGCCGCCTACACCGATTACGACATGAGGGTTTTTGGCTTTATAATCACGCCATTGTCCTAATTGTGAAAACACTTTTTCTTGTGCCTTTTCACGAATAGAACACGTATTTAGAAGAATGACATCTGCTTCTTCTACGTTGTCTGTTTTGATTAACCCATGAGATTTGTGCAATACCTCTGCCATTTTGGATGAATCATATTCATTCATTTGGCAGCCGTTTGTTTTAATGAACAATTTTTTTGACATAATAAATTCTACGTTAAAGCCTATTTACATAGTGTGAATATTTTTACGGTATTATTCCATTAATGTACACTTTGGCAATAGGTTTCTTTGATTTTGGGTAAAATGATGAGTGCAATCAACATGCCCAAAGGAAGAATGGCTAAACCCATATGATAAGCGTGCATTGGATAGACACGAACCGTGCCATTTAACTCGCCTTCCCACAATTTGTCAAGAATATAACCAATTAAAGGTTGCGCCAAAGCAATACCAATCATGTTCATCATATTCATGAAACTTAATCCAGAGGCCACATACTTTTTGTTACAAAGTTCCTTAGCTACGGTAAATGCAGGTAAAAACCCAGCCGAAAAAATACCAAAGAAAAATAATAAAAACTGCATGAGCAAGGTTGATTTGATGGGAGCGAAAATAAATAAAAGTGAACAGAAGAGGGCACCGATACAGCCAATATACATCGGTGGTTTGCGCAGACCGATATGATTTGAATAAACACCCCATAAAGGACTTGCGATGGCCCAGCCAACGAAAACAAGGGAGATATAATTTGCTGCGGCAGCTTTGCTCAGCATCATTTTACTCATTAGAAAGGGTACGCCCCACAGTCCACAAAAAACAGGTGTCGCCATGTACATTAATCCACCATAACATGCGACAAGCCATAATTGTTTATTTTTCATCAAAGCTAAGAGACTGGGGATAAGCTTTTCTTCTTCTAATTCTTCGGTATGTTCAACTGGTCGATAGTCTTTGGGTGTGTCTTGAGCCACAAAATAAATTAAAACTGCCAAGCCTATGCCAATGATTCCCATAATTAGCATGCTATGACGCCAGCCAAATTCATCAATTAATAAGGCCAGCGGCGCTTCACCGCCGATTGCCCCGAGCATGCCTAAGGTAACCATTAAGCCTGTAAGCAGAGCAAAACGCTGAGCTGGAAACCAGTTCGCTGCTAATTTCATGGTGCCTACTGCAGCAAAGGCCGAACCAAAACCTATCATTAGACGGGCAATACAGGCCATGAAAAAGTTATCGGTCATACCAAAAGCTATAGTACTAATCGCGCACACCAAAGTAGCCAAGGTTAGAAGGCGGTGTGGGCCAAAATAATCCATCAATACACCACCAGGTAATTGCATGGCGGCATAGGAATAAAAATAAATGCCTGAAAGTATGCCTAGAGTTTGGCCTGTAACCGAGAAGTCTCGCATTAACTCATTACTCATCACTCCGGGAGACACTTGAAGTAGGCATTCATAAAAATAAAACATACAGGCCAAACCCCAAACTACCCAAGGCATAATGCGACTTGAGGCTGAAGCTCCTGTGGAAGGAGATTGCATATGATAATGTGCCATTCTGGTGTACTTCTCCTGATATAATACTGTTATTAAGCGTATCGTATTTCACTTAAATATCGATACCGCTGACAAGAAAGGAGTTATGCCCATCTTGTGCGTGCTTTATGCAATGATTTAAATCACAAGCAAACCGCATACATTAACACACTCAATACGGAATTTCACTTGAATAATGATTATCCTGATTTTTTTATCTCCCCATGGAGTGGTTCAGGATCATCAACGATTACTCGTGTGCCAAGCATACCCCCTCCGGGGAGGTCCACAAACTCCTCGTTTAACCAGCGTGCATCTTCTATAAACAAACGCACACAACCATGACTTGCAGCATAGCCAGGCACCTCATAACTACCGTGAAGTGCATATCCTCTAAAAAAATGCATACAATAAGGCATTAAAGCACCACCATTTTCACCGTTTGCCCGTTGTGGGAACACGGTAGAAATGCATTCAATGTCTTGCTTGCGAATAACACGAAATATACCTGCTGGAGTGGTACAACCACCACGGACACTCGGGCATTTATTCAGGCCTGGAGAAATTGGCCCCCACCATACGAGCTCCCCATCCACATCATAAGCACCCCATGCTAATTTTTTTTGACTCACATAAATTGTTTTTTCACCCGTGGGTTCAATATAACGAGGAAAAGGCGAAACATCGTAGATGGTGAGTCGGTCAATGTTTTTAGGGATGGCAACGGTCATCCCAGGCCGTAAGCGAATATTCATACGGTTAATGCGGCGCACCATATCCCGCTCTTCAGGATTGGGTAAAAGAGACTCCCATGACTCACCATTTTTTACTTTAATGCATAGATAATCCGTATTAGTACATAAATGCTCTCCATAGCGTGTTAGAGCAAAAGTGCGGCTGCAAAGCAGGGCGGTGCAGATTGAGACTGCTATTAACGTTATTATTGTTCTTTTCATAACGATCTCAGATTAAGGGCTTCTAACCTTACTAGCGACCTACGCGGTAAAAACTTTAATATATTTTTAATTTTTAATGGATATAAGCTGCTGTTCTGGTTCTATTTTTTTATTAGTCAATAAAAAGCAAACATACTTGGTATGAATATTGTATAAAATATAAACAAAATGTAATTCTTTAATCTATAATGAGGATAGGTTATTTGTTCATTGAAGAGAAATGTTCGATTTAAAATCTAGCTCTAGGTCCTGGGATGGATTTTCCAGGCTTGATCTGCAGGGACGTCTGGATTTACTCACTAAAACAGGTTTACTCACTGAAGAAGACATTGATTTATTTCGTAATGGTGGAAGAAGCCTGCAACTTTTAGGGGAGTTAATTGAGAGTGCAATTGGTTGGTTGGCAATGCCTTTGGGCGTCGCAGTCAACTTTCGTATTGATAATAGAGATATGATTATCCCCATGGTGGTTGAGGAAACCTCCGTAGTTGCTTCAGTCAATAAAGCCGCTAAGTGGGTAAAAAATCATGGGGAACTAACAACCCAACACCAAGGAACATTAGCAATCGGGCAGATACAATTTCCGAAGTTGCAGGATCCTACTGCTTTTTTTAAAATAATATCAGCACAAAAGCAGGCGCTCATCAATCAGGTAAACGAACATGTTTTATCTTCACTCGTTGCCCGTGGTGGTGGTGCTCAAGATATGGAGATTCGCTGTCTTACACGCCCAGATGGCGGTATCATGGGCGTGATTCACCTTATGATCGATCCATGTGAAGCTATGGGGGCTAATCGGATTAATCAGGCATGTGAATTTCTTCGCCAACCCCTGCAGGAGTTAACAGGGGAGCACGTGCACCTTTGTATTTTGTCCAACCTTCCCGACGCAAGGCTTACTCATGCCCAGGTCATTATTCACAATGTTGACCCACAGCTTGGTAAAGGTATTGAAGAGGCGTCATTATTTGCGCAGCTTGATAGTTATCGTGCGGTGACCCATAACAAAGGCATTATGAATGGGATGGATGCGGTGGTAATCGCGACAGGAAATGATTGGCGAGCAGTGGAGGCCGGTGTCCATGCTTATGCAGCACGCTCTGGTCAGTATACTTCTTTGTCACGATGGTATATGCAAGGAAATAACTTACATGGAACTTTAACAGCCCCAATTCATGTCGGAACAGTAGGTGGTGTCACCCGCCTGCACCCAGTAGCCAAAAAATGTTTAGACCTTATGAAGGTTCAAACTGCAACCGAATTAAGTCGTGTCATTGCCGCGGTTGGATTGATACAAAATTTGGCAGCCTTAACGGCTCTTGCTTCTGAAGGCATTGTTACAGGCCATATGAAGCTACACCTTAATAATTTAGTATTATCAGTGGGTGCTAATCCAGACGAAGTAGAGCCTCTTAAGCAGCTATTAAAAGCGCAGCTAGAACAAAAAAAACATGTTTCAGAGTCTGATGCGTTCAAAATTTTGCAAACGATGCGAATGTCGTTAAACGTTTAGATGAGGAGAGAAGATGTTTCGTACCCAGGTTTCTGCTAAGTGTATTCTGGCTGGTGAGCACTACATTGTTCATGGAGGCACCGCAATTGTCTTCCCTTTTAATCATTACACTCTAACCCTAAGCCATCAGCCTGCAGCAATTAAGAGTATGCGCACAATCTCAGGTGAGGGAGGAAATTCATTGGGCATTATGCTTTGGCCAGTAATCTGTAAGGCATATGAGTATCTTGATCTAAATCCTTATCAATTAACTGGTTACTTCGAAATTAACTCAACCATTATTCCATGTGGCGGCCTGGGTTTTTCAGCGGCCATTTGTGTGGCGGTCACCCAGTGGCTTATCTATCAAAAATTAATTCCTGCTTCGGATTTATTCCAATTTGCACGACGCCTGGAAGATATGTTTCATAAAAAAAGTAGTGGTATCGATATCCTTGGGGTATTAGCGAAAAACATGATTCATTATACCGCTGAGGGAGAGGTGGTACCCTTAGAAACCAACTGGCGTCCAAATTTATATATTTCCAGTTCAGGTGAACAAAGTTTTACAGAACCATGTGTGAATAAAGTTAATGAATTTTTGCGTAATGAGCCGCAAAAAGCTGAACAAGTCTTCAAAAAAATGGCAGATTCAGTGGAGTTAATTAAAAAGGCTTTAGAATGTAACTCTGCAGAGCAAGGTCATGAATTATTAGCTGAGGGATTACACTTGGGTAACCAATGTTTTTACGATTGGGATTTAGTTTCTGATAAGTTGCACACGCATTTGGAAATTCTGAAAAAACATGCTTGTGCTGCCAAGGTTGTAGGCGCAGGTTTTGGTGGGCATGTTGTCAGCTTGTGGAAACAAAAGCCCCCTGAAAACCTACCTTTTAAGCTGTATCCTTTACTCAATGAGTAAACAATCATGTACCCATGCTATTAACAGAGATATCCACAGTTTTTGTGGATATCTTAAATAAGTCTTTAACGTTCAATGTGATCGCTATATAATTTTTTCAACTCATATCTTAAGGATAAATTATGCCACCAGAAGAAGAAAAACAATCAATCGATGAAGGTAAATTAGCGAAAACGACCACAGTCTGGTTAGTAATGAATCTTTTACTCTCACCCATATACGCACAAGATACACGCGCAGGTGCTGGTTCTTCCCTATTTTTAACCCTACTTGCCATGGGCTATTTTAAAAGTTTAGGCGAGGACAAACGAGAGCAGGAAAATCCTTTGTCACGTTTTCGTTTGTTTCAAAAGAAAGAGAGTGATACGACACAGACAATTAATGATACCCTTGAAGGTGGCGCGACTGTTTTTGATGGGGCAGTTCACTTTATTAAAAACTTATTCTCTAGAAAATAAATTTTTACGAACTTGATTAATTTCTTTAGAGGAACTAGTCCTCTAAAGAGATTTGATAGCGTTACAGCAAATTGTTATTAGAACCACTTAAACAACCGTGCTAACAAGCTAAGAATAATTATCGCAGCGCAAAGCAGGAAGGCTGGATACTCATGCCAATGAATCCACGGCGTACTCCCTGAAGCTGGAAAAATTGTGCCCTCTAGTAAGCCCGCGCTAAAAGGAGGTAACCTTTCGATAACCTCTCCCTTAGAGTTAATTATGGAAGAAAGCCCATCATTATTGACTACTACCTGATAACGTTCCGTTAGCAATGACAATATTTGTGCCATTTGTAACTGTTGGTAGCTTGCGAGTGAATGCCCAAACCAGCCGTTGTCACTGATGGATACAATCCATTGCGCCTTAGGCATTTGTTGCGCAAGGATTGATGGATAAGCGATCTCATAACAAATAAGGCTTGCCAAAGGAAGTCCGGAAATGGAAATTAACCGTTGGAATTTACGCCCGGGGACAATGTTGAGCTCAGGAAGGTTGAGCCATTTATTTATTGTAGAAAAGACGGATGGCACATACTCCCCGAAGGGTACGAGATGTTGTTTCAGCCATTTACCCTTAGCGGTACCGAGCGTGATGATTGCGTTGTAATAATGAGTTTCTGTTTCATTGGTTGGCTGCAGGATGCCAAGTATTAGCCCACTCCCTGCCGCAGTAGCTTTTTTATTAAGTCGGGTCAAATATTTATCCAGATAACTTGCAGGCAAAGGAATAGCGGACTCAGGGAGGATGATTAGCTTTTTACCTAATAATTGTTTGATGGATTGTTCATACAATCGTAGAAGGTTCCAAAATAAAGTTTCATCCCACTTATCACGCATTGATAAATTTGCTTGTACTGCCCCAACAGAAACTGGTTCATCGGTTTTCAATTGCGTCCATGAGGTTTTTGTTAATGCGGCAGGCGCGATTAACATGATGACAAATAGGGCAACAAAAATAAATTTTTTAGGTTTTACTTCACCCAGTAATAATGCGAGTAATGCGGCGAGAAGTGCTGCATAAAAATTGAGGCCATAAATGCCAATTATGGGGGTTAAAAATTTTACAGGCGTATCGATTAAAGGGGTACCAATCAATAGCCAAGGGAAGCCTGTAAACAGCGTAGAGCGTAAATATTCACCAGCACACCAGAGGGCCGCAAACAAGGGTACCGATAAAAGCGGATAGCCTTGGGGGCGTAAATAATTGAAAGCCACAGCAACGGCTCCAATAAACAGCGACAGGTACATAACAAAAATCAGGGTAATAATTCCCGATATAAAGAAATTAAGCTGACCATAATCATGAATGCTGACAATTACCCAGGATACGCCAATACCGAAAAATCCAATTCCGTAAAAAAAGCCGTTGAAAAAACTTTGCTTCGTGGTGAGTGTTTGCAAGGTGAAATAAAAATACGCCAGACTCAAAAGCGTTAAGCCCGGTAAGTGGAAAGGGGCAAAGCCTAAGGGGGCTAACGCACCAGCAAGAGATACCATTAGATAATTCATGAAACCTGAGCGTAAAGTGAGATCAAAGGAGAAGGGTTGGGCAAGAGCAGTTAGTTTCATACTCTATCGCAAAATTATAAAACGCTAAGATAATAGACTCTTTCTATAAGGTCAAGGATTATTCCTATGGGGAAATGGGTGATTCCTAAATACCCTATATATAACAATGAATCCCCTGATCGGGACAGTGAATCGCGTATGATCGACACAAATACATTATAATCCAATCTCATGCTGTCAACAGGTGCCCTATGCAGGAGAACCCTCGCACCACTCGGGTTGACGTGCTGTGGAGAGCCCTCGTACAACTCAGACGGGCGCGCTATGAGGAGGAAGAAACCATGCTCTCCCTACGTCATCCCGAGCCTTTGGCGAGGGATCCCCTGAACGTGGTAGGAGTCGCGTAGGATGCGCATACCCTTAGAATATCCGTTCTGCTGCTGTCAACACAGTGCCCGATGCAGGAGAACCCTCGTAAAACTCGGGTTGACGTGCTAGATCCCTCGTACAACTCAGACGGACGCGCTACGAGGAGGAAGAAACCATGCTCTCCCTACGTCATCCCGAGCCTTTGGCGAGGGATCCCCTGAGTGTGGCAAGGAATCGCGTAGGATGTGCATACCCTTAGAACATCCGTTCTCCTGCGGTCAACACGTGCCCGATGCAGGAGAACCCTCGTAAAACTCGGGTTGACGTACTGTGGAGAACCCGCGCGCACCTCGGGGGGACGTGGTGTGAGAAGGACGAAACCATGCCTCCCTACGTCATCCCGAGCTTTTGGCGAGGGATCCCCTGCAAAGGGTGTGCTCTAAAAAAGCGATTTATGTTTTTTTATTAAAAAAATCCGCCAATTTTAAACTCTTTTCTTTGTTTTAACATGTATTCTTTTATGATCGGATGTTTCCTGGTATGAGTTTGCAATTTATAAGAATTTGTGTAGGATTAGTTGCGATTTACAATGGAGAGGGATTGATATGTATAATGTAATGATTACGGGCGCAGGGAAAATTGGAAGTTTAATTGCCTGCTTATTGACGGAGAGTGGTTCTTATCAGGTGCATTTAGCGGATGTTGATTTTAGCGGTTCTGACGTTAAACGACTATTACGTATATTGCCTGAGGTAAAAACCGTAGCACTTGATGTTAAAGACGAACAGTCAGCACAGGATTACATGCGCAAAAATAATATTATTGCCGTGATATCCAGCCTACCTTATTTTTTAAATACACACGTTGCCGGAGCCGCTAAAGCCGCCGGAGCACACTATTTTGATCTCACCGAAGATACTTCAGTTACCGATGCCGTAAAAGCCATTGCCGAAGGTGCGGCAACAGCGTTTGTTCCGCAATGTGGACTTGCTCCTGGATTTATCAGTATCGCGGCAAATAGTTTGATGCAAGAATTTGATGAAAGCCACCATGTCAGAATGCGCGTGGGTGCCTTGCCCCAGAATGCAAATAATGCACTTCATTATTCGTTAACCTGGTCTACAGATGGAGTGATTAATGAATATGGTAATCCCTGTTACGGTATTAAATACGGTAAACCCGTAACCCTTTCGCCACTCGAGGGTTTAGAGTCCATACAAATTGATGGCTGTGAATATGAAGCCTTCAACACCTCAGGTGGTTTAGGAAGCCTTGCCGAGATCCACGCGGGCAAAGTAAAAACCATGAATTACAAAACCATGCGTTACCCCGGTCATTGTCAAAAAATGCGCTTTTTAATGAATGACTTACGTTTAAATGAAGACCGTGAGACATTAAAACGAATTTTGGAACACGCTGTACCGAAAACTTATCAGGACATTGTTATTGTCTATGTTACGGTCGAGGGGAAAAAGCAAGGCGAGCTGACTGAAAAAAATTATGTGAAAAAAATCTATCCCGAAGTTATTGCTGGCCTCGAGTGGTCTGCAATTCAAGTCAGTACTGCTTCTGGCGTTTGTGCGGTTGTTGATTTAGTGCTTGGACAAGCAAATGAGTACCAAGGGCTCGTTCTGCAGGAGAAGTTCCAACTCGCAGATGTGTTGAAAAATCGTTTTGGTCGTTATTACGCGTAATATTATTGAATTGCCCAGGAAAGCATGTGGGCAATTTTTATAAAGACGCGATAAGGAGTATTTGTGGAATTACTGAAACATCTAGGACTTAATGAAGTGAATGCGGGTGCTTATTCGGGTACCGGCTGGCAAAGTGCGCTCCATAGTCAAAAATTAACTTCTCACAATCCGGCAACTGGTGAAAAGTTAGGGGAAGTTGCAGGATGTACTCATGAAGATTATGAGCAATTAATGCAACGTGCTTTAGCGGCAGCAGATGAATGGCGTAAAGTGCCTGCACCCAAACGAGGTGAAATTATTCGCCAAATAGGCCAGATACTACGAGATAATAAAGATGCTCTTGGAAGTCTCGTTTCTTTGGAAATGGGTAAATCCAAGCAGGAAGGTGATGGTGAGGTTCAGGAGATGATTGATATTGCCGATTTTGCGGTCGGTCAGTCACGTATGCTTTATGGGAATACCATGCATTCTGAGCGTCCCAATCATCGTATGTATGAGCAATGGCATCCTTACGGGGTAGTAGGTGTTATATCAGCATTTAATTTCCCTGTGGCAGTTTGGTCCTGGAATGCTTTCTTAGCTGCTATATGCGGTAATGTTACCGTGTGGAAACCTTCAGAAAAAACGCCCCTGTGTGCGATTGCGGTTCATCATCTGTGCAACCAAGTATTACAGAAAAATGATTGTCCAGAAATTTTTCATTTAATGATTCCACAAAATCATACTATTGCAGAGGCTTTTGTCGATGATCCACGTATCCCGCTCATATCCTTTACTGGATCCACTGCTGTCGGTAAAAAAGTTGCCGCGAAAGTTGCGGGACGTTTAGGAAAAACGATTTTAGAGTTGGGCGGTAATAACGCGATTATATTGGATGAAAACGCTGATTTACGTTTAGCAATCCCCGGGATTGTTTTCGGTGCGGTGGGAACTGCAGGACAGCGCTGTACAACCACGCGTCGATTATTTGTCCATGAATCACAACTTTCTTTCGTGGTGGAAAAATTACGTGCAGCTTATGAACAAATAACTATTGGTGATCCACTGGATAAGCGTAATCTCATGGGCCCACTAATTGATGCTCAGGCGGTGATGCAGTATCAGAGTGCCATCCAGAACATAAAAGAAAGTGGTGGACAAATTGTTTTTGGCGGCAACGTTCTTGATCGGCCTGGACATTTTGTAGAGCCAGCTCTTGTGACTGGATTAAAAAATAGCGCGAAAATGGTGCAAGAAGAAACTTTTGCGCCTATCTTATATGTTATGTCTTATGCAACCATTGAAGAAGCAATTGATTTACAAAATGGGGTACCACAAGGGCTTTCATCCGCCTTGTTTACCCAGAGTTTGCAACATGCCGAGCGCTTTCTCAGTGCTTGGGGCAGTGATTGTGGTATTGCTAACATAAATATTGGCACCTCGGGAGCCGAGATTGGCGGCGCGTTTGGTGGTGAAAAAGAAACTGGAGGCGGGCGTGAGTCCGGTTCTGATTCCTGGAAAGCGTACATGCGTCGTCAGACGAATACGATTAACTGGGGAGCTGAGTTGCCTTTAGCGCAAGGCATCCAGTTTCATTTAAGTTAATGGAAAGCTCTTCATGAGTGAAAAGCTTTTATAATGCATTTAAACCAGAGGGAAATTACCATGCAGGAACCTTTTTTCATAAAAAAAGTGGCCGTTCTCGGCGCAGGAGTCATGGGCGCACAAATTGCCGCTCATTGCGTAAACGCAGGGATTGAAACCTTACTTTATGATTTACCCGCAAAGGAAGGAAAGCCTAATTCTTTGGTCGATAAAGCGATCGCTCAATTAGGTAAACTTAAGCCTGCGCCGCTGGCAACCCCGCAAACGGCTGCTTTATTGCATGCATGCAACTACGAGCAGGACTTATCGGAACTCCAAGGTTGCGACTTAGTCATTGAAGCAATTGCTGAGCGATTGGATTGGAAAGAAGATCTTTATCGCAAAATAAGCCCGCATCTGGCAAAAAATGCCATCTTGGTGAGTAACACCTCTGGTTTAAGTATTAACACATTATGCTCGGTATTACCTGAGCAACATCATCATCATTTCTGTGGGGTTCACTTTTTTAACCCTCCGCGCTACATGCATTTAGCCGAGCTTATTCCTGCAAAATCGACTAATAAAGAATTACTTGATCATTTGGAAACATGGCTTACGCGCTATTTAGGTAAAGGTGTAGTGCGTGCTAAAGATACACCCAATTTCATTGCTAACCGCATTGGTGTTTTTTCTTTATTGGCAACTTTGCATCATGCCTCCGCTATGAAGATGGGCCTCGATGAGGTGGATGCATTAACAGGCCCTCTGTTGGGCCGCCCCAAATCCGCGACTTTTCGTACTATGGACGTCGTGGGTCTTGACACCATGGAACATGTGGTGCGCACCATGCAAGAACAACTCAAAGAGGATCCCTGGCACGCAAATTTTGAATTGCCTGAGTGGCTTGTGAAACTCGTTCGCGAAGGCCATCTTGGACAAAAAACCGGGCAGGGAATTTATCGCAAACAGGGTAAAACGATCGAGGTTTATGATCTACAAACCGGAAATTATCGTCCTGCAGAGGGTAAAGTCAGTGATGAACTGAAGGCTATTATGAGCCAAAAAGACTCTGCAGAACGAATGAAAGCTTTGATGCAATCGCAAAACAAGCAAGCCCAATTTCTTGCAGCCTGTTTTCGTGATGTCTTCCACTACTGCGCATACCATCTAGAAGGCATTGCCGATAACGTACGCGATATTGATTTAGCGATCCGTTGGGGATTTGGTTGGGCGCAAGGACCTTTTGAAACCTGGCAGCAGGCTGATATTGCAGCAGTCAATCACTTCATTGATGAGGCGATTAAGCAAAAATC
>Ga0209960_1000815_pt1 | contig 54095 bp, 54 predicted proteins | sample ThiBiot_500_plan_2_FD_183947 | JGI IMG/M metagenome (GOLD analysis project Ga0209960, IMG submission 183947) | Wastewater bioreactor microbial communities from Cape Town, South Africa - Thiocy_expt_500_plan (SPAdes) | ecosystem: Engineered > Bioreactor > Thiocyanate-remediating >... | reverse complement strand
GCGGTCACGAAGCCGCGTTTCGACTTTCTGAGAGTCCAATATTTCTTACCAAAGAATTTTGGAAAAAGCTGGATGATGCTTCCCAGTCGATTATTTCTCAAATCAAAGAAATGCCTGACGAAGAACTGAGAAAAGCTATTCCTGCTAATTGTAATGTTCCGAACGACACTCAGAAACCCCATTTTGTAGCGATAGATTTTGGAATTTGTCAGGATGAGAGTGGAAATGTGATTCCGCAGTTGATAGAATTGCAGGCTTTTCCGAGTCTGTTTGGTTTTCAGAAATTGTTTGAAGAAGTGATTACCGAAGTTTATCCTTTTCTGAATGAATTGAAAAACTCACTTCCGAAAGATGAATACATCCAAAAACTGAAACAAGTTATCGTAGGAAACGAAAATCCAGAAAATGTCATTCTTCTGGAGATCTACCCTGAAAAACAAAAAACCGCGATTGATTTCGCTCTGACTGAACAATATCTTGGAATCAAAACAGTTTGTCTGACCAAAATTAAAAAAGAAGGCAAAAAGTTATTCTACGAAAATGGTGGAAAATTAGTTCCTATCAACAGAATTTACAATCGTGTCATTTTTGATGAATTGGATAAGATCGAAGGTTTGGAAACAGAATTTGATTTCCGGGAAGATGTAGATGTAGAATGGATTACGCATCCGAATTGGTTTTTCAAAATTTCAAAATATATTCTCCCAAAACTAAAGCACGAATTTGTTCCGAAAAGTTATTTCTTGTCTGACTTTCCTGAAAATGAACCATTGGAAAATTTCGTTTTGAAACCACTTTTTTCTTTTGCCGGAAGCGGTGTGAATCTAAATCCTACACAGGAAATCATCAATAAAATTGAAGATAAAGAAAATTACATTCTTCAAAGAAAAGTGACTTACGCACCTCTTTTTGAAGACATCAACGGAGAATTTTCTAAAGCCGAAATCCGTTTGCTTTTTGCGTGGAATCCTGACGAAGAAAATCCTGAGCTTCTCGTAAATCTTGTGAGAATGACTAAAGCTGCAATGGTGAATGTGGATTTTAACAAGAAAGATGCGATTTGGATTGGGAGTTCTATGGCGTTTTTTGAGAAATAACTCGGATTTATTTTATTAGCTCTGGCTTATTTTTTGGACATAACGATAAAAAACTATGTTCGATTTTAAGCAAATATTATTAGGCTCCGAAGAATGGACTTTCCTTTTGGAAACCGTTGAAGACATTCAGTAAAGACACTCATTATTCCTGTACTTTTTGCGGCTATACAAAGAAATTCAAATCCGGAGAACACGGCAATTGTAAAGTCTGCAAAAATGATGAATGGGTAGAATCCTCCAATAAAAAAAGAGTTTCTTAAATCAATTCAAGCTCCTCAACGTTCAATTCATCAAAATGATGAATGACTAAGTCTGCAGTTTCGTAATTCTGATTTTTACTATTTACGCTTTTATAACCAACACAAAATATCTCTGCAGCATTTGCAGCCCGGATTCCGTTGGTGCTGTCTTCTATTATAATGCAATTGGATTTAGCATTTCCGGAAAGCCTTTGAGCTTCGTTAAAAATTGCCGGATTAGGTTTGGATTCGGGGAAATCTTCGCCACTTACAAGATGTGAGAAATAGGGAAATAAATGGAAACGTTTGAAAACCCGGTCAATCGTAGATTTGGCAGCAGATGAAGCCAATATCAATTGAAAATTCGCGGAATGAAGATTTTTTATTAATACTTCTACTCCATCAAGCAATTTCAAAGCTGGGTCAGAATCGAATAAGTTGTAAAATAGAGTTCTTTTTCTTTGGATTAATTCTTCAACATTGGTTTCGATTCCGAAAATCTCTTTAATCATCTGGTAAACATTTCGGGTCGATTTGCCCGTAAATCTTGAGAATAATTCTGCATCTACATCGATGTCTAATTCTTTGAAATGTTGATAGTAAGCTTTTTTGTGAAGCGGTTCCGTGTCTACAATCACGCCGTCCATATCGAAAATAACCGTATTTTTCATTTGCAAATTTTGCCTATTCCATTAATTCGGTGCAAAAATAGGGATTATGTTTTTAATGCTTACTTTGAACACAAAGCCCACTAAGATTTTTGAATTTATTGAAAATACTTTTAAGTTCACAAAGACGCTTGGTTCAGCTAAGAAATACAAATTAAATATCTTGAAATTTTACTAGAAATTCAACTTTATTATTTTGTCTTTTCCTGCTAGAATCAGAGTGTTTTTATCGAGCCATTCACAGGCGTATAGATTTTTTTCATCGGAGATTTTTGTCCAGGTTTTTCCGTAATCTGATGAGAAACTTATGTGTTGGTCTCCAACTGCGACTATTTCTTTCCCATTGGTTTTTGGTCGAAATTTCACGCAAGTCATATAGCCTGCATTTTGTCCGCTGGCTTGGATTTGCCAGGTTTGACCACCATCATTTGTGGTAGCAATATTATTGATATTATCGGCTTGTTTGGTGTAATCTCCGCCAACAACTATTCCGGAATTTTTGTCATAAAAATCAATTGAATAAATACCTTGCGAAGAAGTTCCCTGAGTAAATGGTGTTTCGAAAACCTGCCAATTACAATCCTTGTTTTTCATTCTGAAAATTCTGGATTTTGAACCTCCGGTCGCAATCCAAATCAAATTTCCCACACTTGCAATATTAGTATTACTTGCAGCAAAAGCAGCCTCACCTTTTTCTAAATAAGGAAAATCTTTACAATCATTGCAATGAATCCATTTTGAACCACCATTTCGGGTTTGAGAGATATTCAATCTTTGATTGGCTGACGGGTCGCTAAATGCTAATCCAAAATTATTATCCGTGAATTTCAAGGCATCATAAAAAGCCGTCGGATCATTATCATTGAACACAACTTTGAAATCTAATTTTTTTTTATCAATTTCAAAAATGTAAGCTGGACTTAAAATATTAATGGTATAGAAATGAGATTTATTTTGAGCTAAAGTTCTGAATTCTAATTTTTCATTTGATAATCGAATCTGCTTTTTATCTGATTTATCTTTTAGACTGACATAACCGAATTTTGAATCCGTTCCGGCATACCAGACTTTTCCGTCCCAGATTTGGATGGCGCGGATGCTGATTTTATCTGTCAATAAAGTATCGATTGTGAATTTCTGAGATAGTAGAAATGATGAAATAATCGTAAGTGAAAATAGTACTAGTTTTTTCATTTTATAAAAATAATGAAAGTTGGGTAATGTTGAAAATTTCGTTTTACAGACAAAATCCATAGCCCCGATAGGAACGGCATCCTTTTTTGTTATTGCGATGGGTAAATTGTTCAATAGATCGCTTCACTTCGTTCGCAATGACAAAAAAGATATAGTGGATAGCGGGATCAAGCTCCAAAAAAAATTCCGCAAAAGATGCGGAATTTATATTTTAATGCTTGTTGTCGATATCAATATCAACATCTTCCAAAGGTTCTTGCTCTGCTTTGAACGTCTCTCCAAATCCTCCGTTCTGAAGTTTTGAATTTCTTTTACTGTACAAGAAATAAATGAAGAAACCGATGACCAACCAACCTAAAGAATACATTTGTGCTTCTTTGCTCAGGTTGATGATCAAATAGATGTTAATCGCAATTCCTAAAACCGCAATGACCGGCAATGCAGGCACTTTGAAGTTTCTTTGAAGATTCGGTTCTTTAACTCTCAAAACCCAAACTGCAACACATACCATTGTGAACGCGAACAAAGTCCCGAAACTGGTCATATGTGCCAAATCATTGATTGGCGTAAATGAAGCAATGACTGAAATCACACCCCCTAAAATAATTAAGTTTTTTGATGGTACACTTGTCGTTGGGTTTACTTTTGAGAAGGTTTTTGGAATTAATCCGTCTTTTGACATTCCCAGGAAGATTCTGGATTGTCCCATAATCATTACCATCAGTACGGAAATCAAACCAACTGTTGCTGCAATGGTGATGATATAACCAGCCCAAGCCTGTCCGGCAATATCGAAGGCGTAAGCAACCGGCGCTTTGATCGCGTCCGGATATTTTCCTAGTGGATTGAAGTCTGTATAATGCATCATTCCTGTTAAAACCAATGATACCAAGATGTATAATAATGTACAGATTACCAAAGATGCGATGATTGCAAATGGCACATCTTTTTTAGGGTCAATTGCTTCCCCAGCCTGTGTGGAAACCGCATCAAAACCAACATAAGCAAAGAAAATGGCTGATGCTCCGGCAACAACTCCTGCATAACCATAAGCAGAATGCGAAACTCCGTTTTCTGTAATCGTAGTAGCAGCTGGAATGAAAGGTGACCAGTTCTCAGGATTGATAAAAAATACGCCGGCAATAATCACGAAGATAATAGCAGAAACTTTTAGCATCACGATGAAATTATTCGCTTTTGCAGCGCCTTTTGTTCCTCTCAAAAGAATCCCTATCACTACCCATACAATTAAAAATGCAGGTAGGTTCATAGAAAATCCAGAATTACCTGCAGCAAGATATGTTTGTGGGTCAGTCGTTAACCAAGCCGGTAAATGCAGCCCAAACATCTTCAGTAATTTTCCAAAGTATCCGGACCAGGAAACAGCAACTGTCATAGAACCCATTGCATATTCCAGAATCAGTCCCCAACCAATGATCCAGGCGAAGATCTCTCCTACTGTTCCATAAGCATAAGCATAAGCTGAACCCTCTACCGGAAGTATGGATGCGAATTCTGCATAACACAATGCCGCAAAAACACAGGCAATCCCAGCAATGACAAAGGAAAGTGCTAAAGCAGGACCAGCATTATAATACGCACCTGTACCTGTTAAAACAAAAATACCACCTCCAATGATGGCACCAATCCCGATAGCTGTTAAACTCCATTTTCCCAATACACGCTTTAGCTGACTCTTTTTAATGTCCGCTTCATACGCTTCCATCGGCTTTTTAATCCAAATGTTTGCCATAATTTAAAATTTTTTTTATCCCCAAAAATTCAAAGGGGCCTTTTCTTCTATATTTATTTTTGAATTACGAAAATATTAAAAAATTGCTTTCATTAACTTTTTTTAACTAATTAATTTTACTTATCTGTATTAATTATCAATAGCGTTTAACATTTTTAGGAGATTAATAATTATCTTTGAGACTATGAATTTCTTCGAATATCTGACTGCACAATACAGTTCTTACGAGACTTATCTTATTGTTTTAGAAATCGTTGCCGTATTGTTTGGGTTGATGAGTGTCTATTATTCCATCCGAAAAAACATCTGGGTCTACCCGACAGGAATTATCTCCACCGTGCTTTTCATTTACATTATGTTTGTCTTCGGACTTTTGGGAGATATGCTCATCAATGTTTATTATACTGTGATGAGTATCTATGGCTGGATTCTTTGGTCCAAACATTCTGATGACCACATCCACGTAGAAGTAAAGAAAGCCGGCAAAAAAGACTGGCAGGTCGGAAGCTTGCTATTTGCAGGAAGTTTGCTTTTTGTCGGATTGATTTACTATCTCAAACCGTATATTGATAATCAGTTTTCAATGCAAGGCGTCAAACTCGGACTTTACCATCTGGATTGGGCTAATTACACCGATATTCTAACCACTTCCCTATTCCTTGTCGGGATGTATTTTATGGCTAAACGAAATCTCGAAAACTGGATTTTTTGGATTGTTGCCGATTTTATCTGCATCCCGATGATGTATTACAAAGGCCTAGGATTCACGACTTTGCAGTATTTTGTTTTCACCATTATGGCCATTATCGGTTATTTTGAATGGAAGAAACACTTAGTTAAGTCCTGATAATTTTTCTGAATACTCCTTCGCAAAAAGCGTTTTATCCTCTTGCAGTTTTTCTATAGTTGTTGGCAAAACGTAGTGGAAAAGATATTGATTCTCATCATTCAGGAAAACGATCTCTTTCTCTTCGCCATCAATCATTGATGCAAAAATATCCCACATCGATTGATCTTTTAACTTCAGTAATTCAAAAAAATCGTTGGCTTTTATTGTAATATTTTTCATTGTTATCGTAGTAAGCATATTAAATAAACAGTATTTTCTTGCTTCAGATTCTAAACATCTTTTATAAAATCCTCATATTCATAAAAGAACCGTTCAAAACCATCCATTTTCTCAACAAAAAACTCGAAGATATCTGGCCAGGTTTGTTTGTTGAAAATGCTGACTCCGGTTTTCTCAACCCAAATTCTGCTGATGATTTTCCCGTTGTCCAAAGCATAAAATTCATCTTTTGTAAATCCACCTATAAAATCTTCGAGGATTGATTCCAAAGACCAAATCTTCTCGTAATAAGCATTTCTGAACAGTTCATCTTTCATCTCGATATCAATCGAAACCTCAGCTTTTTTGTTATCTGCATAAAACTTGAAAGAAAAATCCTTGATTTTGGTATCATACAACAGCCATTTTCTTGGGAAAGCTTTTCCGAAAGCTGTCCAGAATTCTGTTTTCAATTTTTGAGCTTCTTGTTTTGAGAACACGTAGTTAATTATAAATGATTAATGATGAATTATAAAAGATGAGCAATTAGGCTTCTTTTGGTGTAATGTTAATACTTGTCAGGCTGAGGATCTCGAAGCCTTTCAAATTTGTCTCATCTGTCTTTAAATTTGTTTCTTACAAACTCAAATCGACTTTTGCTTCATTGAATTCTTTGATTAGGTTTTCGAAGACTTTTTCAACAGGAAGAATCTCATCTATCAAAGCAGAAACCTGTCCGATTTCCAATTCGCCTTCTACCAAATCACCTTCGAACATTCCGCGTTTTGCACGGGCTCTTCCGAGCGTTTCTTTCAGAGCTTCGATATTTCTGCCCGTTTCGTAAAGATTTTCTAAGTCGTGAAAGAATTTATTTTTAACTAATCGAACCGGCGCTAATTCCTTTAATGTTAATTGCGTATCACCTTCTTTCAGTTCAACGATTTTATTTTTGAAATTCTCGTGAGAACTTGCTTCGACTGTTGCTGCAAAACGGGAACCGATCTGAACGCCGTCAGCACCCAAAGTCATTGCTGCCCTCATCTGGCTTCCTAAACCAATTCCTCCCGCAGCAATCAAAGGAATATCGATATGTTTCCTGACATTCGGGATCAAACAAAGTGTTGTCGTTTCATCTCGTCCGTTATGTCCGCCAGCTTCAAAACCTTCTGCTACAACCGCATCAACTCCAGCTTCCTGACATTTTATGGCAAACTTCACACTCGATACAACGTGAGCTACTTTGATGCCTTCTTTTTTCAAAGTTTCGGTATAAGTTTTCGGATTGCCAGCCGATGTAAAAACGATTTTTACGCCTTCTTCCAAAATAATGTTGATGATCTCTTCAAGATTCGGATAAAGCAAAGCGACATTCACTCCGAAAGGTTTATCCGTCGCCGTTTTACATTTTCTGATATTTTCTCTCAGAATGTCGGGATACATACTCGCCGAACCAATCAATCCCAATCCGCCATTATTAGAAACCGCCGAAGCCAGTCGCCATCCGGAATGCCAGATCATTCCACCTTGAATGATTGGATATTTTGTTCCGAAAAGCTGCGTGATTCTATTCATTCTGTTGTACTGTTTTTGAGCGATTCCAAAATCTATGAAACTGGACATTTTATATTTTTTCCAAAAATAGCGATTCGGATTGAGAATAAAAAAAGCCGGAAGAAAATCTCCCGGCAAAATCAACTTTTATTGTTCGTCTATTTTTTGATAAATTTAGAATCCATAGTTTCATCTTGTGTTTTCAGTTTTGTGATATAAGTTACTATTGACGAGTGATTACAAATAAATCAGGCCGATTATCAACTTTATTATTTCTTGATGAATTTCATAGATTGTATTTCCTTTTCAGTAGAAATATGAATGAAGTAAATCCCTTTTGGTAATGATCTCAAATCTAATTTCGTTTCATTATCAATATTTCTTGTCAATACTTTTTTTCCATCCATAGATATGATTTCTACCCTGGAGATTTTTTCTTTAGTTTTCAGATTCAGAATATCCTTCACCGGATTTGGATAGATCACAATATTCTTATCTTCCACAATATCTAACGCTGATAAAGTCGGCTGTAGTTCAAAAGCCCCAATATCAATGGTTGTTTCTTCGATTCTGCTTTTATCCAAAAGATCAAAACTGCCATATTTTGAAGCATCATAGAAAGAATTATTTCCTTTATTAATGCCATTGCTTGAAGTTTGCAACGTAAAATCTTTTGCAGCAATATCTTTGAATAAGGGATCTGTCGTATAATTATCAGAGCCTGTCAAAGTGGCATTGTACTTAGGAAGAATAATGGAATTGTTTGCTGTAACCGTTGTTCCCAAACCATCAATTGTGTTAGCAGAGTTTCCACCCATCCAAAGAATAGAATTCTGTATGGAATTCAGAACCGGAGTTTGCGTCGATAAGATGGTTCCACCATCCGGATTGTAAACTGTGGAATTAATTATATTGAGAGTCGCACCATTGTTGAATAGAGGAATATAAATGTCATCAGAATAAATCAAGCTGTTGACCAACGTTACTTTCGCTGTGCTTCTTGCAGCAATAGCTGTCCCTTTGTATGTTCCAGCGTATTGGGTATAAGTGCCAATTTTGTTGTTCACAAACCGACTTGTGTTAATCAGTACGTTATTAGTTCCATATGCAAATACTGCTGCTCCTATTCCTCCGTTTGCTCCGCTCTGGGAAGCATTATCAACAATATTAGCTTCGAAAAGACAATTTTTGATCTCGATGTTCTGAGCCGTTCCATAATGATTATAAACATCAAGTGCTCCACCTGCATATTTAGAATAATTATTATAGAAATAACAGTTTTCTACGCGCGTAATATTAGCCCCTGAGGTATTGGCTTCAATGGCTAAGGCTCCTAACTGAAACTGAGAATTATTCCTGAAAATATTATTTTTTATTAAAGGAGAATTATTGGCAATCGAAGGATAGATCAGAATCGCACTTCCGGTATATCTTGGAAAATAATTATTCAAAACAGATCCGGCGTTTGCATTCCCATCCTGAAAGGTAAAACCATCTATCTGCGTAGAATTGTCAATCGCTGAATCATACGCATCGATAACCATTATATGGTAACTGTTATCATTAGCCGAATTTGCCGCTCCGATATTACCACTCAGAATGGTTTCATTGGCCTGGATATCTCTTTCGGATAAAGATGTCTCTGATCCTGAAAAGCCTCCATAAACCTTCAGATCATTTCGGGTGATATAGAAAAAGTCATCTCTATTGGAAGTCGTAGACGGATAATAAGTTCCCTTAGCAACCCAGATTTCCTTAATTGCTGGATTAGAGTTAGCAGCCGTAATGACTTGTTTTAAATTTTTAGAAGCATTGGACCACGAAGAACCGGTTTCTGCACCACCAATTACATCCGTATTGACATAAACAATACCAGTAAGACTTGGCGAAATCTGTGCATCAACAAAAACAGGAATCAACAAACAAGAAAGAAAGAATAGAAGTGTTTTCATAATTTCATTTTAATAGATTTAATTAAATGATAACGATTTATCATTCAGTTATTAAAATTAGAAACGATGAAATTCTTACCCGAAAAAATGTTCTGAAACTATGCTTTTTTGTTCTAAAATGAAATTAGAAATGTTTGGAAATCTTGAAAACCTTATCCTCCAAATACAATTTATCATTCACGATTTTTGAAATATGATAGGGATTGACAGCTACGCTTCGATTAATGCGTTTAAAATATTTCGAAGGAAAAACCTCTTCCAGATAGGACATTGTTGTTCTTAGAATTTGATTTTTACCGGACTTCAAATAGATTTCGACATAGATATGGTCAGCTTCTGCAAAAAGAAAATCTTTGGATTGGAAATAATAGACCTGTTTGCCAATCTCTATCTTGAAGATATTATTCTGATTGGACAATGCAAGATTAATTGCTGTGATCAAATTCACACTTTCGACAGGTTTTGAAAGGTAAGCAGAAGGTTTCAGATCAGTCACTTTTTCGAGTGTAACCGGATCAGTCAAAGCGGTTGTAAAAATAAAAGGAATCGAAAATTGTTCATTAATCAGCTTTGCCAGATCCAATCCCGTATTATCGCCAGGCAATGTAATATCAATAAGAACCAAGTCAAAATCTTTATGTGTTAAGAGAAGTTTTGCTTCGTCAAAATCATTTGCCATCTCGGATGAGAAAAACGGCTCCAGCATTTTTTTGAGAGAAAATGCAATCAGCACTTCATCTTCTACAATCAATATTTTTTCTTTGTTTTCAGACATCGGGAAAAGTTATTTTGTATTCTGAACTGGTTCTTCCATAGTGTCCACGCAACTGTTTTATCATTCCCTCGATAATGAAAATACCCAGCGAATTTTTACTTTCATCAAAACTGAAAACCTTTCCATTATCCTGGTATCCAATCTCGATATTATTTTCCACTTTTTTTAGATTCAAAGTCAGCCTCAAGTCACCATCAGATTGTGCGTGTTTCAATGAGTTTGTAATTAATTCATTTAATAACAAACCCAATGGTAGCGCTTTATCCACCTTCAACAAGAGATTTTCTGATTTCAAATCACACGTAAATTCTCGGCCGGAGCTATTTTTATGAGTCTCAAAAATCTTATGCGTGTAATCCTGAATCTCGATATAAGAATGATCACTGTGATTGATATTATAAGAATACAATTCGTGCGCAATCATAATGGTTCTGATCCGTTTGTAAAGATCCTCGAATTTCTTTTTATGAAGCCCATTTTCTGCCTCGTCTTTCTGAAAATCAATAAGACTGAGAATAACGGAAAGATTATTTTTCACACGATGATTAAGCTCCTGAACCAAAAACTGTTTTTCTTCCAAATTTCTCTGGAGCGCATTGTTATTATCAGAGATTTCCTTTTTTTGAACCTCGATTCTTTTTTTGCTTTTCAAAATAAACCAAATGAAACCAATTAAAACCACCAGAAGTATAAACAATGTGATATTAAGCTTTCGAGTTCCCGCAATGTTCTTTTGTAGTTGTTCTTTCTCTGTTTTTTCCTTCTGAAAATTAAACTGAATTCCCAGTTCTTTAACTTTAAGATATCTTTGCTGATTGTTGAACTGATTGTACAGGCCTGAAGCCAGTTTGTAATAGTGTAAAGCGGAATCAGGTTGATTTTGCTTTTCCATAATTTCGCTTTTCAATTGAAAAATATCGGCTCTGTAATTCAAAACTCTGGAATTTTTGGAGTTGGCAATCGCAGAATCTATATAGATATTGGCCATTTTATAATCCTTTTTGGATAGATATAAAAACGAAATATTATTATACATCGAATTGATTGCCTCATTATGATGCAGTTTTTTATACAGATAAAGCGCCCTCTGAAAATGTGCTAATCTCTTCTCTGGATTGTTCCGGTTTCCCAATCCCAGAATCAGTTCTACATCAGGAAGATTCGATTCATCATTGACTGACATCGCATATTTTTTTGCCTCGTTAGCTATTTCAAATGCAATTTCCCGATGACCATTCACCCTGTAATACGAAGATTTCCTGATAAGAAAATGAGTATAATTTTTAGGTTTAAGATCAGGATAATTTTTGATTAACTGTTCTGCTTTATCAATTTCGATTTTGGAAGATTTTTCATCATTATTAATTTCAAAAATGAGTTCTCTTTCGATATGGATTTTGATTTGCTGTTCAGGTGTCAGTTTAGAATTGATGAGATTTTGCGACAGTTTGAAAGCCTCATCGTAGAGTCCCAATTCCGTCAGGATTTTTACTTTCGAAACATCCAGATCTGTCTTTTCCTCGGGATTATAATGTTCCCTATTTTGATTGATCAGTTCCAAAGCAGATGTATAATCCGAATTTTGAATTTTATTATCAAGTTCTTTACGCAATACGTGAAAAGCATTTTGCCCGGAACAAAAAACCACCAGAAAAAGCAGAAAAAAACTAGAATATATTCTCATAATAACAAAGATAAACAAATGCAGTTTCTGATTTTTTTAAAAATTATTAATGGCATTTTTCATCAAATTCAAATATATAATCTTCCTTGACCATCTTATTAAAAATGTTATGAAAGCGTTGATTTTTGTTCTGAATATCATAAAAACAAAAGCCATCACAAATTTGTGATGGCCCTTACAGAATTATAATTTAAATTTTAATTTTTAATAAACTTAATGGTTTGAATACCTTTATCTGTAAAGATATTAATCAGATAAGTACCTTGTACCAAAGTATGAACATTCAGTTTCCTTTCGCCATACATTGTTTTCTCTGAGACTTTCTTACCATCAATTGACATAATTACAATCTTATTGATTTTCTCTTCACCACTGAAGTGCAATACTTCTTTAACAGGATTAGGATAAATTTGGATTTTGGTTTTACCATCATTATTTATTACACCCATATCCTCATTCCAGGCTAAAACCGCTAACGACGTTTTAGATTCGCATCCGCCAACAGTTTGCGTTGCATAATAAGTGGTATTATTAACAATCAAAGTACTTATTGGTAAATTATTAATATGATTGGTTGCATCACCTGCTGTTGCATACCATTTGATATTCTGACCATTAGCAACTAAAACACTTAGTGTATCTCCGGCATTGAAGCTTTGTGTTGCCGCACCTGTAGGAGCAACTACCGCTTCTGCTTCTGTAATTGTAAATGATTGTGTTGTCTGACACTGGTTGGCATCTTTTACCGTTACAATATAAGTACCTGCAGCCAATCCTGTCGCCGTCATCCCTGTCTGTTCCGGTGTTGTATTCCAGCTGTAAATATAATTACCCGTTCCGCCAGTAACATTAACTGTTGCTGAACCCGTCGCGCTACCATTACAAGCAACATTAGTTTGCGCTCCTGCCGTAGCAACCAATGCATCTGGCTCCGTAATCGTTACAGAAGCAGATCCTATACAACCATTAACATCTTTGATAGTTACCGTATAAGTTCCTGCTGCAAGACCCGTCCTATTTTGAGTATCTGCACCATCATTCCAAACAAAAGTGTAAGGAGATACGCCACCCGAAGGTGTAAGGGTTATCGTTCCATTAGAACTTCCATTACAAGTAACATCAGTTTTAGTTGTCGAACCACTTACTGATGATACCGTCAGGGCTACACTGTTTGAAGTTGCAACCGGTGTACACAATCCTGTTACCACAACTCGATATACATTACCATTCAAGCCAGCTGTTGCGCCGGTAATAGTCAACGTAGCTGTCGTTGCTCCGGAGTATGGTGCTGTGTTGCTGATATTCGTAAAGCCGGAGCCTGAATCAACCTGCCATTGATAACCAGTGGCATTGCTTGCAGCAGCAGTAAATGTCATATTAGAACCTGCACAGATCGTACTTGCAATCGGTTGGGTCGTAATTGACGGAGCAGAATTAACGGTCAAGGCTGCATTGTTTGAAGTTGCAGTCGGTGTACACAATCCTGTTACCACAACTCGATACACATTACCATTCAAGCCAGCTGTTGCGCCGGTAATAGTCAACGTAGCTGTCGTTGCTCCGGAATATGGTGCTGTGTTGCTGATATTCGTAAAGCCGGAGCCTGAATCAACCTGCCATTGATAACCGGTGGCATTGCTTGCAGCAGCAGTAAATGTCATATTAGAACCTGCACAGATCGTACTTGCAATCGGTTGGGTCGTAATTGACGGAGCAGAATTAACGGTCAAGGCTGCACTGTTTGAATTTTTAGGATCGCATCCCGTAGAGCCTGAAATTACTACACGATAAACATAACCGTTCATTGTGGCAGTCGCTCCTGTAATAGTCAGCGTAGCCGTCGTTGCTCCGGAATATGGTGCGGTGTTGCTGACATTTGTAAAGCCTGAACCAGTATTAACCTGCCATTGGTACCCTGTAGCATTGTTAGCTGTAGCACTAAATGTGGTATTAGCACCTGCACAAATTGTGCTGGCACTTGGCTGGGTTGTAATATTTTGTTCAGGATTAACTGTTATAGTTTTACTCATGGAATGCGCACAGCCATAAGCATCTGTATAATCGTAAGTAATGGTTTGCGTACCTGCAGCCGGATCAAATTTGCCTCCACTCACTCCCGTTCCACTGTATGTCCCGCCTGCGGGAGAAGCTTCTGTCAAAGTATATAATCCACTATTACTACAAAGTGTTGGAAAATTAGCTATAGTAATCGGGTTTGACGGACATAGTACAGTAATAGAATAATTCTGAGAACCTGAGCATCCACTAGCATCACTCACCGTCGCAGTAAAATTAAATGTCCCTGTAGCAGTCGGTGTTCCCGAAATAGTTCCTAAGGAAGATAAAGTTAATCCCGGAGGAAGTGCACCTGCTGTAATGGCAAAACTAGGAGTTCCTAAAGCCCCTGTCTGCGTAAGCGTTTTACTGTAAGGACTGCCCGCAGCACCAGCTGTTAAAGCTCCGCCAGGTGTCATAGTAAACGCCGGACAAACATAAGGCGTGTAAACCACATTATCTATTCCTATATAATCTGAATTTGTTCCAGTTGGGCCTCCACTTGTTACAAAATACCTGAATGCTATACGTCCCGATGTAGGCGCAGGCAAACCGGAAATTGTAATAGTAAACTGCGTCCACACCTTCGGATAAACTCCTGTTGTCAAGTTTGGATTTACGCTTAACAGCAATGTTGTAAAATCTCCAAGTCCGGTTGGACCTGTTCCAACATTTACACTGGCTCCATTTGTACTCATACGAACTTCAAGGCGATCAGGATATTCTGTCGGGGCTGGGGTTGGTATTCTGGTATAAAACGTAAAGACATCTCCGTTCCGCAAAGTTCTATTCGGCGCGACGAGCCAGTTACTGATCGTATTATTGCCGGTTGTTGAGTTATAATTTGCACAAATGTACGAGTTTGCTGCACCATTATAAGAATCGAAAGGACCTGTGGGAGTGGGTACACCTTGAATCCAATTAGGATTGGTTCCAATTGTAGAACTATTATTCTGCTGATACCAACCACTCGCGGTGAGTGTGGCAACATTGTCAAAATTCTCTGTAAAGGCTTGGGCAAAACTCAATTTCGCCCAAAACATAATTAAGAGAATACAAATTTTTAGGTAAAAATTTCTCATATATATTATTTTTGAGGTTATTCATAGTAGTTTTAAAATAAATTCAACAATAACAGCATATACAATCATTCCATTCACAAATATAACTTATTTTTTAACACAAATAAATTAAACAACAACAAAAAATAAAGATTACGTATTTATACTTAATCACATATTAATATCAAATACGCATTAGAAAGGCATTTATATTTCGAATTGATAAATGTTAACATTTTGCAGATAGCACTCTTTTTCTTTCCAAATACCTATTTTTACAAAAAATTATAAATTGGACTTATCTCTAAGAACAGTTACCGTTACACGGTACATCCTTCCTTTGCGGGAAGGCGGCTCTCTACCGGCGCTAGCAGAAGCAGATGACGATTTCAAATATGTACTGAAATTTCGTGGTGCAGGTCATGGCGTAAAAGCGTTGATCTCTGAGTTGATTGGCGGGAAAATAGCACAGGTTTTAGGATTCAGAATTCCAGAATTAGTGTTTGCAAATTTATCTGAAGACTTTGGACGAAGTGAAGCCGATGAAGAGATTCAGGATCTTCTAAAAGCCAGCTGCGGGCTCAATCTGGCTTTACATTATCTTTCAGGTGCCATCACTTATGATCCGGGCGCAGTGAAAATCGATTCAAAACTGTCTTCTGAGATTGTCTGGCTGGATGCATTCCTTACCAATATCGACAGAACATTTCGCAACACCAATATGTTGATCTGGCACAAAGAACTTTGGCTGATTGATAATGGCGCATCCTTATATTTTCATCATTCCTGGGATAATTGGGAGAAGAATGCCGTGAGTCCTTTTGTAATGATAAAAGATCACGTATTGCTTCCCCAAGCCTCTGAGCTGGATGATGTCAATATGAGATTCAAATCTATTCTCACCCCGGAGATACTGAGAGAAATTGTAGAATTGATCCCGACAGACTGGCTGCATTGGAACGACACCGAATTGTCACCTGAAGAGATCAAAGAAGTCTATTATAGATTCCTTATGATAAGACTGGAACATTCTGATAACTTTTTAAATGAAGCCAAAAATGCAAGAGCAAAAGTTATATGAATATGCTGTAATCCGTCTGGTTCCAAAACCTGAACGTGAAGAATTCTTCAACGTCGGATTAATTATGTTCTCGAAAAAAGAGAAGTTTATTAAAGTTAAGATCCATCTTTGTGAGGATAAATTCAGGCTGTTACATTCCAAAACGGAATATGAGGAGGTACGTAAACATCTTGAATCTTTTGAAAAGATCGCAAAAGGCGAACCATCCGCCGGTTCTATTGCCCAGCTTGATATTCCGGAACGTTTCCGCTGGTTAACAGCTGTAAAAAGCAGCATTATACAGACCTCAAGACCTCATCCGGGCTCAAGTAAAGACCTGGAGAGAACATTTGACAGGTTATTTGAAGAATTGGTTCTGTAACCTACCAAACGCAGATTACATATTTTCCTGTTTCAGTTTTTCGATAAAATAAGAAGGTGTTACACCATGTTCATTTTTAAAGGCAATTACAAAAACCTTATAGGTGACAAATCCGCTTTCTTCAACAAGGTGGCTTATTTTATAATCCCTGTATTTGGGTTCGTTGTACAGCTTATGGACAATGTAGTTGATTCGTAATCCGTTGATGTAGTTTGAGAAGTTTTTACCTCTGTAGATCCTGATAATCTCCGAGAGGTATTTGGTATTGGTATTGAGGTTATGGGCAAGCCATGTAAGATTAGCTTCTTTCTTAAGGTATTTTTCCGATGCTTCAAATTTCTCCAGCTTCTGAAGCAGGGCTTTCGCCGTTTCCGGTACAATGGTAGATCTTGTATCATTATTTTCAATTTTACCGGATGACGTGCTAAGAGGAGCAGAAGTATCTTTTTTACTATTTATTTTATCAATCAGCTCTTCATATTTTTTGCGATGCAGTTTATTTTTTTTATTGATCAATACCCAGAATCCAATGATAATAACAAGAATTATGCTTGCGCTTCCAGCTATAATTTTTTCAAGAAAAAGACTGTTTTTATTATCGGATTTTTTTATCTGGTCTCTTGAAAGGGATATAATGGCTTTTTTCTCTGCATAAGTGAGACTGTCATTCAGAGCAGTAGCCAATCGCATATATTTGATTTCTTCATCTGTATTTTTCAAAAATTTATAATCATCTTTAATGGTATTGTAAACTTTCCATCTGGATACCGGATCTTTTTGTGTTTTCTCAGCTTCAAGAAATTTGAAAGAATAGTCCAGCGACTTTTGATACTCTCCTTTATCATGATATAAGCCACCCAGAGATAAATAGATATCCATTTCATGTCCTTTAAAATATTCCGGTGCCGTGTTCTGAAAATTCAAAACCTTTTTTAAATAGAGCTCGGCACGATCAAGATCTTGTGGTTTACGAATGATATAATAACCGCCCATACTCTCCAACCCGTTAATGTACAGATAATAGTATGTTTTTTTTTGATATTCGTCTAAGTCATCTGCAGGTATTGTTTCTATATAGTGCAAGCTTTTTTTCAGGCTTTCCAGTACTTTTTCAGACTTATCAAGCCCTTCATACATTCCAGCAAGATTCATGTATATGCTGCAAAGAGCAATATGCTTATCCGCTTTATTTTCAATTTTTTCCGCATAGCTTATCGATGTCTTGAGGTGAACCTCAGCCTCAGGATATTTATCCAGCATCATATCGATATATCCTCTAAGCTTACTGATCTTACTTAATGCTTTATAATTTTGCACTTGTTCAGCAATAACCTCTGCCTCATTTCCATATTTTGCGGAAAGGGTATAGTTTTTTTGCGTTGCTGCAACCTGTTGCTGTATTATTAACCCCCTAAGGATTCCTTCGGAAAAGTTCAGCTTTTTAGACTGCTCATATAGTTTTTTTATTTCATCAATATTGGCCTCTTCCTTATCATCCATCTCGATTTTATCATAGCGGTCAATGATTTGTTTTTCAGTTTGTGGTAGATGATCAGGCTCCTTTGTGTTTTCTGCAAACATACTATGGAAGCAAAAAATGAGAATAAAAGAGTAAAATAATTTTTTCATAAAATGTGTGTTTTTGTTAAGTATCATAATTTATTTTTTTAATCATAATAACATCTGAGGATCGCTTGCAAATTTAATGTATAAATTCAGAAAAAAGACCAACCTCTATATGTACAGGTTAAAAGTTCACTTTACAACAGCTAAAATAAACACAAATACATAAACAACTGATAATCAATAATACTTATTTGTAAAATTCACTACATAACACGAATAATATGTGAGACAATTCGGAAATCGCCCAATCTAATTCTTGTTGAAAAGAACTGTTCACCTTAATATTGTCATCGATTACTATTAGTGTAGAACTGGTCACACCATTTGATATTTACTAATTGCAATCGTAAATAACACGAATTGATAATGATGATGGATCTATAGTAAGTGCACCTTATATATATGGTCGGTTATTATTTATAAGTATTTAACTAAAAGTACAGATGGTGAAAACGCAAATGATCAGAAAAAAGAACACTATATCTCCTCTTATGATAAGCGGGAGATATTTTTGTTTTCTGGCCATCTTTATATTTGCAACCACCATGTCATATGCTGCATGCAAGCCGGAAGAAGCATACGCCGGCAGTCAAGAAGAAGGCCAGGCACAGTCCGGGAAGATCTATATATCTGACGGGGCAGCACTAGTCGTTGCAGAGGACACAACAATATCAGGTGCAGAAATCATCCATACAGATGCAGCCGATATACAGCAACCAAAGAGTAAGCCTCTTAAAACGATTACAGAGAAGCCTAAAGCTGAACATAAAACAGCCGCATCATCCCAACCTACATCCCCTGCTCCTGTTGAGACTGTTTCTCCAAATGACTCTAAGCACACCTGGAGTACAAATACCCCTTATAACAAGCAATTATCCATCACTTCTAATATCAGCTTCAAACATATCGGCAGATTAATCAATATCATCACCATCAGTGTGATATTAATATTGCTTATGATATTGATTCCGGCTTACCGGAGACCTACCTGTAACAATCTGTTTTTAGGGTGCAATCTCCAGCGTCCTCCACCCATAAGCCTTTAAATTCCCCGAGCTGTCTTGTTGAAAAAAAATGTTTCGACTTCACTGCGTTTCGCTCAACATGAAAAATCATGTCATCCTGAGCTTGTCGAAGGATCTCAACGCTGTCATTCTGAGCAGAGCGGTAGCGGCGTCGAAGGATCAAAAAAAACATAAAAGACAAAAAATTAACAATTAAAATTTAAACAAATGATGATACTACACAAAATCAAAGCTTATCTATACGATAACTCTTTAACCAAAGACAACCCGAACGATTTCATTGCACGCACGGTAAGCGAGCGCTCCCTTTCTGTAAAACAAATCTGTGAATCAGCAGTAAACCATGGAGGCACAGACATTTCCGCCTCTGCCATGGAGCATGCGACGGAGCTTTTCCTGAAAGAAATGGCTTACCAGCTATGCGACGGCTTCTCTGTAAATACCGGATATTTCACGGCAAATACACAGATACGCGGTGTATTTGACAGCCCGTCCGAGACTTTCAACAGTGAAAAGCACAGCATCCTCTTCCAGTTCAACCAGGGAGAAAAGCTGAGAGCAGAAATACCAAATATAGAGATCAATATTCTTGGGGTGGCAGATGCCTCATCAGCAATCCTGCAGGTAACAGATGTGAAAAGCGGCAGCATCAACGACTTGCTTACACCGGGACGAAACCTGAAAATATCAGGAACCAAAATAAAAGTAGGCGGAGATAATCCAGGGAACGGTATCTACTTCGTAAGCACAGATACCAATACAAGAACAAAAGTAGAAGAAAGCGATGTGGTGGTAAACAATCCTTCGGAGCTTATCGTTATCATCCCTACGCTGCCTGCCGGAACCTACAAGCTTGAGATTGTGACGCAACAATCCGGTAGCACCTTATTGAAAGAACCAAGAACGGCAGCATTTGAAAAAGTGCTCACCGTATCATAACACACGACGGGCGACGCTGGCAACCAGCGTCGTCCATCTTCGACAGCCTGTGACGTGCATCATCGATCCCCAACGACGTCCGTCGCTTACGGGTAGTGCAAAAAAAGAAGTCTGTTAAAAAGAGATGTTTCGACGCCGCTAACGCTCTGCTCAACATGACAATATGATGTAGCTAACGCTCTGTTCAATATGACAAAAGATGCTTCCGTCGTCAGCATGACAGAACGCTGTCATCCTGAGTGAAGCGCAGGATCTCAATAATGTCATCCTGAGCCTGTCAAAGGATCTCTACAAAAACAATCAAATAATAAACAACAAATGCATAATGAAAAAAAACACTACTAAACTAACAACAAAACAGGCAAAAAACCTATTGCTTGTTCTCTTGCTGTTTCTGGGCAACAGGATGCTCTATGCACAGAGCTGCACCGTTAATGCCGGGGGTAATGCCACGATATGCGGTACATCCTATACCCTGCAGGGCAGCGCATCGGGCACCACGGTTGGAAATCCCACCTGGACGCTTGTATCCAAACCGGCAGGCGCACCTGACCCCGTTATCAGCAACATCAATTCCTATACACCTAATGTAACAGGGTTGACCTTCCCCGGCAACTATGTGTTCCAGATGGCACAAAACTGCAGCTCCGGCAGTGGCACCTCACAGGTCACCATTACCGCGCCGGGAGATGCTTCTACGTTTACAGCAGGTCCGGACATTACCAATGTGAATGCAACAACAGGAACAGTGACACTTAATGGTGTTGTACCTGCTGGATATACTGCGCAATGGTCGGCGTATAATATTTATAAATTTCAGAGATTCGGAACCAAAACTGCCCAAAATGCACTTTTTAGTTCTACCACATCTGCTACAACCACTTTTAGCCTTATTAAAAAGGCAAATCATGATGAAGACCCGGCTTACCTGGTTACATTGAGAATTACATCCGTTAATAATCCAAACTGTTGGTATGAAGATACAGCGGTTATTCGCTTCATACCGAATCCTCAGATCATAGTACCAAACGCTTCCGGCTGTTTTGGCAACGCAACTCAAATCTATCTTAGCAATACTTCTCCCATTTTTGGGACAGATATGCCGGGAGGTGCAGGTAATCCAAGCTATGGAACCACCGTTACAATGAACGTTAACAGTCAGCCTGCCGGAGGTAACATACAGTATTCCAAAATAATGGATGGCATCTTGTTCTTCACAGGAGCCAGTACGCCAGGGACATATAAATTTACGCTAACCGTTACCAATTCTTCGGGAACCTATACCACACCGGAGATTACCTACACCAACAACGGATCTCCTCCAGGGCAACCTACTTTTATAGTGGCTTCTGATCCGGAGCAGATGGAATATTACAGTACCGTAGGTACTGGTGGAGAGGTCCAGTGCGGTATGGCTGGCAGCACAGCACCTATTACATTCCGCTTTACACTGGCTTCCGGGGATCCTGTAACCAATACTACAACTGTATCAACAACAGGAATTTATCCTCCAGGTGGGGCACCTACCCCCGTAATATCAGGTGCCGGCACAGCAACCCGAAGTGTTACCGTGACGCCTCCAGCCGGTGGCTGGCAAGTAGGAACTTACAAGTTTCCAATAGTTACAAGTAATGGCAGCTGTAGTATTCCTTCAACTTATTATATACATATATCAGATGGTGCCAGACCTGCTGTCAGCGTTAATAATACTACAGTATGTTACCCTGGTAGTGGCGTAGTATCAGCAACTATAAACCTACCTGCTGTTTACAAAGGCGTAGTTAATACTAGTTATTTTCAAGATCTTAATGGTCAGTATTCTTTTACACTGATTTCAAAGCCGGCAGGATCTGGAACGCCAACAGCTCCTTCTGCTTCATTTACTTCCACATCAGCTGTTATTGGGAATCTGACAATGCCCGGAGAATATGTCTTTAAAATAAGAGCATACAATACTACTGCCGGAGATTTTGTAGGCAAGGAATATGAGTGTGCTGGGACATCCAGAGAAGGTACATTCTCCATATTTGTTTCCCCGCAGATCAACGCCAACGCAGGTTCTGATCAAAGCATTACGTGTTCCACATCTGCTACCCTCAATGGAAACGATCCCGGAACACAAGGCAGTACGGGACAATGGACACTTACTTCCAAACCTTCCGGTGCTCCGGATCCTGTAATCACAGCACCTACACAATATAACAGCGGGGTAACCAATCTTACATACACCGGAACCTATACTTTTACCTGGACGATAACGACAGGAACCTGTGTAAGCTCGGATCAGGTAGATATCAACGTTACTGCAGCGCCTTCATCTGTTACTGCAACGCCTGCTACACAGACCGTAGCATACAATGCGGTTCCAACCAATCTTACAGCGACTGCCACGGGAGCAACCACATATCAATGGTACAGTAATACCGCTAATAATAACACAGGTGGGACATTGATCCCGGGAGCAACTTCCGCCAACTATACCCCGCCAACCAATATTGCCGGAACAACATATTATTATGTTGTTGCAGGTAATGGAAGCTGTAGTACACCTTCGGCAGCAGTACAGGTAATAGTAACACCATGTGCGGCAGTTCCTAATGCCCCTAACGTAAACTCTGCGGTATCAAATAACTGTCCTGCATCTGCCGTGAACCTTAATACCCAAGCATTTACAGGAGCAGTACCAGCCAATGCTGCCTTGCAATGGTTTACAGATGCAGCACATAACAATGCAGTAGCCACACCTACAGCTGTGGGAGCAGGAACTTATTATGCATTTTATTACAGTGCTTCCAGCAGTTGTTACTCACCAGCCTCCAATGCTGTGACAGTAACCATTAACCCTTGTGCAACCTGTAGCTCAGCAGATCCTGTTTCTGTCGATCTGAATACATGGATCAGCATCCCGGCTGCTCCGGCGGGTACAACAACACAATGGCACAACTCTGCCACGCCATCAGCTGCAACACTTCTGAGCAGCACGACAGTAATGGCAACCTCTAGTCCTACAAACTATTGGGTATATTATTATGATGCTACAAACAACTGCTACAGCCCGGGCAACAAGCTTGTAGTAGTTTCCAACAGCTGCTGTAATTATCCTACAGTAGATCTTACAAGCTTGCCACAAACTGCACCGCCAGCAGGGAGTACATTGGTATGGTACACTACCGATAACCGTGTGAATGGGACTCTGGTAAGTAATCCGACTGCGGTTTCGGATGGTATCTATTTCCCATTCTTCTATGATCCTGTTAACAACTGCTACTCTCCTGTAGGGACACCGGTACTGGTAGGAACAGACTCTGTCTGTACACAACCATACTGTTACAAACCAGGTATAACAGCAGGAACAGTATTAGACACCAAAGTAGGTATCTCCGCATTGGGAAGAGCCGGAGCAACAACTGCAGACAACTGGCCAATGACAAGAAAAGGCGGACACATCGCACTAGAAGCCAAAACAAAGGCTTTTGTACCTAACAGAGTAGCTTTTGACGCATCAGGAAATCCGGTGGGTATTGCAGCTGCCAATTTTGTGGAAGGAATGATGGTGTATGACACCACCAACAAATGTCTGAAGATGTACACATCAAAGGATAACGGCGTTTCGTTCGGATGGTATTGTATAACGACACAAACCTGCCCGGATAACTAAAAAGATGTTTCGGCGCCGCTGCGCTCTGCTCAACATGACAACCGATGCCAATGAAAGCTTACCCTTGTCGTCCTGAGCGTGAAGCGTAGCGGAACAGCCGAAGTATCTCACAATAACTAAAATGTATAAAACAAAAGATGAATAAAATGTATAATAATTTGATTAATTTCTCTTTCAAAAAAATACTTCTTCTTTCAAGTATTGCTTTTGGATGCTTTGTTTCCGCTCAGACCCCTGCTCTGGAATTTGCAGCTGGTGCAGGTAATCCTGCCGGCAATGGTCCCACGATCGCTAACCAGGTTATTACTTTTCAAAATAACACCAATAACCCAGCAGGTAATACTTTTGCAGCATTTACTACTCCCACTACCACGGTTACTTTTTCTCTTACCAATCAACAGAGAACTATGACACCATCACCTGGAGTTGGGGTCATGTTTGGAGGATCTAGCACTAATGCTTCGGCAACACCTGTAGCAGCACAATTGTTTTCGCTGATGAACGGGATTGGAAGCCCAAGTGATAATCAATTTACATCCGCCAACTCAACAGCAGGAACGGGAATTAGTGTTGCAAATAACAGAGCAATTTGGATTTATGCTTCTGTCTATTCTTTGTACGAAGCCAATGCTCCGCTTCCCACTGCTGCTAACCCAAAAGTAAGATACCAGTATGCCGATTTGGTAGCTACCTTTAGCAGGCCGATTACTAATCCCATTTTTCACTTTGGAGGATGTGGTACCGGCATAACTGGAAGTGGTGGAAATTCATACTTGAATTCAGCAGAATTAGAACTTTTAACTTCCGGAGCTAGTCTTACCAGGCTCTCGGGTTCCACTGAATTTACCGTGCCCTCTGCAACGTCTATCATTAACGGAGCCAGCCAATACAGCGCCACTACCGGCAGTGGTGCGATGAGCGGCTCAGTAAGGGTAAATGGTACCAATCTTACGCAGGTATCCTTTAGGATCTATATAAGCGCCATGGACAATAGCTCCATAGCAGCAGATACTACTAGTTGGAACTTAAGTAATGGGGCTGCGTCTAATTTTGGAGATGCTTTTTCAGTTGGGGTATCGATAACTCCGTCTAATCCGTGTAATGCTGGTACAACTGCCCCGTCATTAAGTGCTACTACATTAAGTAACACTTGTCCTGCATCTACTGCAAATCTTAACAGCCTCCATACCGGAACTGTGCCTAGCGGAGCATCATTGGTATGGTTCACCAACAATACTCATTCCGGTTCGGTTTATACCACTCCAACGGCTGCCACAGCAGGTACCTATTATGCTTATTATTATGACAGTACAAATGATTGTTATAGTCCGGTGAGCTCTGCGGTAACAGTAACTATAACCCCTTGTTGTGCCGCTGGTACAACGGGACCTGCTATTAACTAAAAATAATTTTCTATCATGAAAACATATATCAAAATATCATCCCTCTTTATCCTATTAATATCAGGATGTGTAGTAGCCCAGAACTTTTGTCCTGTTGCCACTACTCCGGGTAATATTGCCGCATATTGGGGAGATACTTCCAGTAATAGATATGCTAATACCCCACAATCGAGTATTTTATCTCCCTACTATTCTTCTACCAATATTTCGAATGTCACCTGGGGTAGTGCAACCAATGGTACCGCTCTTAATGGGACTACATTGAATGGAGGCACCTCGGTATCATATTATAATATTTCCGGGGCAACAACTACTCCGAATGGTTCTAAATATGCTTCGTTCAGTTTTACAATGGCAGCTAATGCCCCATTGATGAAACTTCAGAATTACTATGTAGCCCCATTGGCAGCAACTAATCAGAACAATCTTAACTTCAGCGCAAGACTTGTAGTTGTAGATCCTGATACCGGTAGTGATGTGCAGCTTGCAGCGGATAAAGCAATAACTACTACTGATCCCAATATTCTTACGAACGTTAACTACCTGATGAGACCTTCCAAAACATACCAGATTAAACTATATGTATGGAACCCCAATGGGCAAACCAATGTATATCTGGACAACCCTAACTTTTATGTCTCTCCGGTACCAAATGTAAACCCACCATCTAGCCTTTGTTTATCAAATGTATCGGGAACGGTAACTTCTGCTTTGGCGCCCTATGTAGTAAGTGCAACACCTTCAGGCATGGAATTAAGATGGCTTAATTCTTCGGCAGTTGTTTCAGGAAGCAATCCTGTGGCAGCAGATACTTATACGCCTTATTATTATAACACGGCTTCATCATGCTATTATCCGGCTGGGAGTAGTATAACAGTTACTGCCAATCCTACGTCAGTATCTGTAGCCCCTGCTACGCAGACGGTTGTAAACAATGGCACAGCTACCAACCTTACAGCTACAGCTACAAATGCCACATCATACCAATGGTATAGCAATACTACAAGCAGTAATACTGGGGGAACGCTTATCCCGGGAGCCCATTCTTCGACATATACGCCACCAACCAATGTATTGGGAACATTCTATTACTATGTTGTGGCGACTAATGGTGGTACCTGTTCAACAACATCAAACAATGTGGCTCAGGTAACGGTGATTCCATGTCCGGCAGGAACTACAGCTCCTGTGATTAAAGCTAAAACTACCTAAGGTTCTTTATGCTTTTTTGAGCAACCGGAGTTTAATCTTTGATCATCCGGTTGCTTAAAATAAGACAAGTACAACACCGTCATCCTGAGCTAAAACAATTATAAAAAACAAACAAAACCGTCCTGTAAAAGACATAAAAACACACACAATATGAAAAGTAACATTCTAATACTCGCAATGCTGCTCTCTGCAATTGCAACAAAATCTCAGATCGCAATAGGAAAACAATCGGTTACCAATACATCCGTGTCTCTGGAGTTTACCGATGCTGAGAACAAAGGGCTCATCCTGCCCTATATAGAGAACAAAACAGCCATCACAGAAAACGGATCCATCATCTATGATGCCACAGATCATAAGGTAAAATATCTGAAAGACGGAAGCTGGTTTGACCTTTCTGTAGATACAACCGGACAGGCTGATCTGTCCATACAATCCACAAAAACAGAACTGGCAAATGCGAAAACCGTAATAGGAACAGACGGAGCAACCAACAGCACCTCCGGCATCCTTGTCCTTTCCGATACCGATAAAGCCATGATCCTGCCAAGAGTAGCAAGCCCACACCTTAACATCATCAACCCTGCACCGGGAATGATGGCCTATGACACCACAAAAAAACAGCTTGCAGTCTATAACGGAACTGTATGGAGCTTCTGGAAGCCATAGAAGGGATTGTCACCCTGGGTGAAGCCGAAGAAGAAGCGCCTATCATAAACAAGAGATGTTTCGACAACGCTGCGCTCTGCTCAACATGACAAGACGCCTTGTCATCCTGAGTACAAATGAGGAGCAAGCACAGCTTGTAATGAAGTTTGCGAACGTAGTTCCGTAGCGGAATCGAAGGATCTCTAATAAGAAAGACGAGCAAGCAAAACGTAAATATTTCGACTTCAATGTGTTTCGCTCAACATGACAAGGCAATGTCATCATGAGCTTGTCGAAGTATCTCCAATGATGGTATTGACAAGTTAGATATTATTATTGTATCGATGCTACAAATGAAGACCTTAAACTAATACATTCAAAATACATATATGAACTTCAAAGACATCCACATCGGTCAGATGATAAAAACCAGAGTCGAGGAAAACAATACCGATATTGAACGGATATGCAATTTTTTAAGTTGCACAGAGAAGGACGCGCACAATATGTATGAACAGCAGGATCTCTCCACAGACATCCTGCTGAAATGGAGTAAGCTGCTGGAATATGATTTTTTCAGATTATATTCTCAACACCTGATACTGTATGCACCATCCGCAGCAGACGAAAAAATAAAAGGGCAAAACGGCAGAAAAACAATACTGCCGCAGTTCCGCAAAAATATCTATACCAAAGAGATCATCGACTTCATACTACAAAGGATCAATTCTAAAGAAATGACCAAAAACGAGGTGATAGAACGTTACAAAATTCCCAAAACGACACTCTACAAATGGATCATAAAACACGAAGAATAAAAAAAGCAGTACCGGATTTCAAATTGATCTATTCGGATATACTTGATAAGCAGTATCCTGAAAAGACATCGGAATGCCAAAGACTGCTCACCAAAAGACACCTTTCTGTAATAGATATCCTGGAACTGAACAAAAGAATCTTCGGAGAATCTCAAAAGTCCAGTCAAAAATACCGTTCTTACAACAAGTCGGACATTCTCCATATTCTTGACTACCAGAAAAAGAATAACCTTAATAATATCCAGCTGGCTAAGCATTTCGGTCTTAGCCGCAACTCAGTAGCCAGATGGAAAAAGATGTTTATAGTATAACTACAAATCTATTGAATTCTAAAAAAACACAATATGAATGGAAGAACAAAAGAAAAGCAGGAGTAAAGAAATCTCCGAGAGGTATATAGCATTTCTGGACCGGCATATAGACGATGTTGTTGCTGCAAGAACAACTGATCTTATGGAGCTCAACAAGATTGCTTCCGAGCTTGCGGTTTCTCATAAGCACCTTATAGATATTATACAACGTGAATTTGGGAACCATCCCGGTTATTTCTACGATTTCAAAATCATAGAAAAGACAAAAGAAATACTACTGAAAGCAGATGTATCCATTGCTGCAATTGCAAGAACCTTCACCTATGACCCGTCTAACTTTTCAAAGTTTTTCAAAAGCAGGACGGGCCAGACCCCGGGTAATTTCCGTAAGCAGTATAAAAGCTAAGCTTCATTCCAATCTATAATAATATGAAATACATTATTACAGAGGATCCGGAAAGATTTATCGGGTTGTCCAAGCTGGAAGTTCTGTTAAACCTTGATAGTCGTCCTAAACTGTGTCACTCAAAAGAATGGGTTTATATTTTTAGAAACTATTGGTTCGGACAGAAAATGGCATTATTTATAGAATTTGATAACGATGATAGAGTAATCACCCTATATATTCTGTCCAATATAAGAAAACTATAGAAAACAGCTTGCCATCCCAGGCGAAAAAGGAAGTTGTTAAATAACAGATGCATCGGCGAGTTCAGCAGAAAGTGTTTGTGATGCAGAGCAATACAAAATAACATCATTTTAGTGTTTGCAGCCGGAGGTTTAGTAGTGTTTACATATCCGGCTGCTTTTTAAATCCCATATCAATAAAAACAAATGAAAATTAAAAAATAAAAACGGATTGATTTGATGAAATAATTAACTCCTTCTTAAAGCACAAATGATGAAAAAATTCTCAGTTCTTATCGTCCATTACAACAACTTCGAATATTTCAAGGCTTGTTATCAAAGCCTCATGAATCAATCCTTTGATGATTTTGAGGTCATTATCGTAAAACAACAAAACCACTTTCTGAGAAAAGCAAAAATGAAACTACAGAGGTGGGTATTTTCTTAAAAAACCGATTCATCAAATGAAACTAAGTAATAAAAAAAATATCAGAATAACAATGTATATCCTCTTACTACTATTGTTTTTGGATATTGTTTTTCTGTGTACTGCAAAAGTTTTTTTTAAGGTCAATAATAATCTTGTACATATACTTTTGTTTCTGATTTTTGTAATGATAGTATGGAAGTTATCGGTTTTAAAAGTTACCGAGGTAGATATTTCCGAACATATCATATCTGTAAAACTCAGGCGTCCATTTTTTCAAATAAGAAAAGTAACCCCGGTTCTGGAAGTCCCTATTGATAAAATAGAATCCTGTGACATGATAACCGGCTTTATGAATTCTTTTCTCGTAATAACGATCAATACCAAAAGGAAAAGAATCTTCTACTATAGAATAGGATTTCTGACAAAACGGCAAATAGAAAATTACCAAAAGTGCCTTATAAAACTAAGCAATATTTCTAAAGTGTAATTAAGTACATCAATTTATCAATCCGTTTCCCTGTTCACCAGATCCATCGAAAAGGCAGGAAGACATATAGCAATATATTCGCAAGGATCATAAAACGGATTAGAATAACGGACTCTGGCTCCTTTTTCTATCATAATGCTTTGTCCTTTTTCCAGAATGACAGAATCACCATCAATCTCAAAATGCTTTTTCCCGGATATTATCAACGTAAACTCATCAAACTCCGGTGTCTGATGCGGTTCGCTCCAGTTGGGCGGTGCCACCATATGAGCAATAGAGATCTCTGAATTTCTGGTTGAATTACCCCAATGTTCCTCGATTAACTTTCCGTCGGTTGTGGGGACAATAAAAGGACTGGCTTGGATTCTGTACTTTTTCATATCTGATAATCTTCTTTAGTAATTTCAAAAACGACATTCAGCTTTTCCGGTTCGCCATAATAGGCAACATTAACCTCATCTACTCTATTCGCTCCTAATTTTTCCATGGCTTTTTGAGAGCGGATATTATCTTTACCAACATGGAATTTGACCTTATCTACGAACTGGAAGATGTAATCCAGCATTAGCCTTTTGACCTGAGGATTCAGTTTGGAACCCCAGAATTTTGTCGCATAAAAAGTATAGCCTATGAATATGGAATTGTCTTCAGAATTGTAATCGTAGAACCTTGTACTGCCGGCAATCTCTCCGGTATTTTTCTCAATGATTTTGAAAGCGCCCCGGCTTTCCATCGCGCCTTGAAAGAAATTTTGAAATACCTCTCTTTTATACCGGTCCTTGTTGGGATGTTGTTCCCAAATCTTCGGATCAGAAGCAACAGCAAACAATGGTCCAAAATCATCCTTTTCTAAAGGAACTAATCTTACAAAGTCGTTCTCTAAAGTTGGTTGGATAGAAAATCTCATTCCTGTTTTTTTTCAAAGATAAAAAATATCAGCCATGATAGACTCTTGAACATATAATTTTCCCATCTTTAATTTCCAGAACCTCTCCTACTTTCATATCTTCCTCGCCCATCACTTTCCTGGTATATTCCATAAAAACCTGTTCAGAATCCGCAGTCAGCTTATTGACTTCATACTGCAAAGTCGGAAGCCTTTCAAAGCAATCTTTCCACCAGATCCTCAATGCATTTTTACCTTTTATCAAACCTTTTGTGTCGGGTTCTCTGATTTTAAGTTTCGGACTATAATGCTGTGCAGATTCATCATACAGACTAAGCAAATCATCTAAATTCTGCTCGTTGAATGCCTTGAACCAAAGGTTGGCTATATTTTTTAATTCTTCTGCTTTTATAATTTTCATTTTAAGGTCTTGCTGATTTAGCAAATTAAGCTGATTTTAATCAATCTGCAAAATCAGTTTAATCTGCGAGACATTATTGTCAGGCTGAGATTCTCGAAGCCTTCTAAAACAGTATCGCTTTTTCCAACTCCAACAGCTTTTGCTTTCGCCAGATTCCACCACCATAACCGGTCAGGGTTCCATTAGTCCCAATCACTCTATGACAAGGGATAATAATCGAAATTTTATTAAGTCCGTTAGCGTTGGCTACAGCTCTCACAGCTTTTGGATTGCCCAGAATATCGGCTTGTTGCTGGTAACTTCTGGTAGTCCCGTAAGGAATAGTTCTGAGGATTTCCCAAACTTTTTTCTGAAAATCGGTGCCAACCGGTGCCAAAGGGACTGTAAAATCTAATCTTTTTCCTTCGAAATATTCTGCCAATTCTTTTTCTAAAGTTTTGAAGTGAGGATTCTCGCCCTGTATGATATTAGCTTTGAAATATTTCGAAATATCTTCAAACTCTTTTGATAAGGATTTTCTGTCGGAGAATTCCAGCATACAGATTCCGTTTTCGTTGGCGCAGGCAATCATTGTTCCGAGTGGTGTTTCAATTCTTTTGAGGTCAACAATTTTTTCCATTTTCGAATTTTTAGGAGAAGTTCCGATAATTGATCTGAAGCTTTCATTGAACCCGCTTAAGCTTTCATAACCGTTTTCCAAAGCTACATCCAGAACAGTCTCGCCTTGCTGTAGTTTCTTGAAAGCCAAATTGATTTTGAATGATCTTTGGAAAGCGTGAAAAGTCATCCCGTGATGCTTTAGAAACCAGCGTTTCACTGTCGCTGGCTGTAAGCCACGCTCAATCAAATCAACGTCTTTGAATTTCAAACTCGGATCTGCAGATAATTCATCCATTAATTTTTGAATTTCAATTGGCATTTCGTCAGGATTTTCCAGCGGTTTGCAGACTTTACAAGGTCTGTAACCTTTCAAAATAGCATCTCTTGCACTGTCAAAAAACTCGACATTTTCAGGCTTTGGCTTTCTTGCAGTACAAGTCGGACGACAAAAAATCCCTGTCGTTTTCACACCCATCCAAAAAACACCTTCGAATTCGGGATCCTTTTCAAACGATGCCTGATACATTATTTCGCTACTCAATTCCATAATTGATTGTCTTGAATGATACAAATGTAGATGTTCCGTAACCAATCAACAACCGAAAAATGAACAAGTATTTTTTCTTTGTCAATATTAAAGGAAAATTTTTATCTTCCAAAACAGAAAATCAACAGTTTTATGGACAAGAGAAAACTTCGTGAATCTATTTTCAGACATCTCGACGGTATTGTTACAGCGCCAGTGATTTCAGCTTTGTCAAAGAAAAATGTTTTGGATTTTATTTTAACTAATGACAATCTGGAACTTTCCGAAATCAATAAAAAATTCGAGGTTAACGAAGGCTATCTGAATGTGGCCTTACGTGTTTTAGCTTCTCAGGGGTTTTTGAACTATCAGCTTGATAATCAATCCGACATTATTGAAATCTCAAAGAATTCTAAAACCGAACAAGCTTTTTCTTATCAGAATATCTATGTTGATTTAGCCGATTTCCTGGCAGATGACGATGTCATTAATTCAAAAGAACTGACTGAAGATCTATGCAAAAAATGGATTCAGATTTTTGAGAAATACAAATCTTTTCTGAATGAGATTGATGGCGAATCTTCTCTGAATTACCAAATTCAAAAACATATCGAAGGTGCATTAGTCGGCCCAATCATCATCAAGTTGGGAATGAGCGGAATGTTCCACAAGTACTTTATGGAGGCCAGTTTCAGCGCAGAAGAATTCCATAAGAACCCGGAATATTTTGGAAAAATCCTTGATTATCTTTCTGAACTTGGTTGGTTCTCCAAGAAAGGGAAAAACTTCCAGTTCACCGAAACCGGATTATTTTTCGCAAGACGCGCAACGGCTTATGGCGTAACGGTTTCTTATCTTCCAATGTTCTCAAAACTGAATCAATTGATTTTCGGGAAAGCTTCAGAAATCAGAGAAATCGAAGACGGCGAAGATGAGATCCATGTGAACCGTGAAATGAATGTCTGGGGAAGCGGTGGCGCACATCTGACCTATTTCAAAGTGATTGATGAGTTTATCATCGAGATTTTCAATCGTCCTTTGGAAGAACAACCGAAAGGAATCCTTGATATGGGCTGCGGAAACGGAGCGCTTTTGCAACATCTTTATGAGATCATCGAAAGACAGACTCTGCGAGGAAAACACCTGGAAGAATATCCTTTGTTTCTGGTTGGTGCAGATTATAACCAGGCAGCGCTGAAAGTGACAAGAGCCAATCTGATCAAGAATGACATCTGGGCAAAAGTGATTTGGGGCGACATTGGAAATCCGAAACAGCTGGCGGAAGATTTACATTCAGATTATAATATTGGATTAGGAGATTTGTTAAACATCAGGACATTCCTTGACCACAACAGGATTTGGGAAGACGTATTGGAAACTAATAGCAATAGAATCAGCACATCAACCGGCGCTTTTGCGTTCCGTGGAAAACGATTATCCAACAAAGATGTGGAGGAAAATCTTCTGAATCACCTCAAAAAATGGACACCTTATGTAGAAAAATTCGGGCTGTTGTTAATTGAACTGCATACGCTTTCACCGGAAATCACTTCCAAAAACCTGGGATTGACAGCTGCAACAGCTTATGACGCCACACACGGATTTTCTGATCAGTACATTGTAGAAGTCGATGTATTTCACAGGATTTGTAAAGAATCAGGACTAGAACCGGACACCAATCTTTTCAAAAAATTCCCGGATTCTGAATTGGCCACAGTGAGTATTAATCTTTTGAAAAGGTAATTTAAATATTTTTCACAACACTCTCAGCTTGTCTGACATGTCTCAAATTGTGGTAAATAACGAATCGAAAAGTATCGCCTAATTTCAGCTTTATCAACTTTGAAATGCTGATTGAAGTTTTGGTTTTTTCCAAATCAATGGTTTTTGCTTTTTCCAGCAATTCGAGCATTTTATTTTGCTGATTGATAAATTCTTCAATAACCGATTTGTCCAATTTCTTATGAATCGGATTGGCCGTTTTCATAGTTTTCATCTTATTGAGCTTTTCTTTCGGAAGCATCATATTAGCAAAATAATTACCCAAAATTCCACTTTTGAAATCTGGCTTTTTTGCGGAAAAGCGACTTTCATTGATTCGGTTTTCGATTTCAGGAAGATAGAATTGACCGTAAAAATTAAGATGTTCCAAACATTCCAAAACACTCCAGCTATTTTCCGATGTTCTGAAATTCAGTGTTTCATTACTTTGATTCTGCAGTGATTTGGCAAATTCGATATTATTTTCAGTAATGATTTTAAGTTCGTTAAGTAATTGAATAATTGGAATTGTCATCGTCAAAATTTTTCACAAAAGTCTAAAACTTCATTGATAAAAAGATTGATTGAAGTCAAGATTTTTTCAATCTCGACAAGGTTTCCGGCGACATCCTGAGATAGTTCGCAATGTACTTGTTCGGGATTTCCTGAAATAATTTCGGACTTCTTTTCAAGACTCTTTCGTAGCGGATTTTCGGAGAACTGTACAACAAATCTTTTTCGCGTTCAATCTGCTGTAAAACCAGATCTTCCAGGATTGAACTCCAAAGTTTCAGATTCTCATTGCTGGAATTGATAAGTTCATAAAAATCTTTTTTAGAAGCTATTTTGACAGTTGAAGCTTTAATCGCCTGGATATAAAACTCCGAAGGTTTACCTGACAAAAAAGAATCCAATGAAACAATGATATTGCCCTGATAACCAAACCTGATAATCCGTTCCTCATTTTCATCTTCGATAAAAATCCGGATACTTCCTTGTTGTACAAAATAGACATTTGTATCAATCGTTCCGGAAGTTTTAAGAAGTTCATTTCGTTTTAAGGTTTTTGTTTCCCAAAACAATTCGGTCTCTAAAAAATCTAACATTGACAGAAATTATTGTTCAAAGTAAAGCTATTTTATTAAATTTGAAAAAACCATGAAAATTAAAACAATGTTCATAAAAAACACAATTATCACTTTATCCATTCTTTCAGGAATTTTGATTAATTCTCAGCAAATCATCCCTTTCAGGATTACAAAGTATAATAACATTATTGTAAAAACGTTAGTAAACGATAAGGATTCTTTGAATCTGATGTTCCAGATCTCGATGGAAGATGCTTCTATTTCTCCCCAAAGATCAAGACCAGCAAAAAGCATTGTTTTTAAGGACGAAATCAGCGAAAATAATTCGGTCAAAATTGGAAATCTGGAGTGGAAAAACATCAGGTTCTATGACAACGAATTGACAGGACAGGAAGCTGACGGAAAAATAGGAACCGGAATTTTCAAAGGCAAAACATATCAAATCGATTTTGATAATAATCAATTCGTGATCTATGACACACTTCCCGATACCACAGATTATAAGGAAGTTTCTTACACAACCAATCAGGACGGGCAAATTTTTCTCGTCGGCGAAAATAAAATGGGAACAGAGTCCTTTGAAACTAATTTCCTTCTGCAATCGGGTTATTCCGGAGGTTTGCTTTACAGCAACGCATTTGCGGATTCAAAAGACCTAAGCAGAAAGCTGAAAATCACTGGTGAAAAAACGTTTAAAAATTCTGCCGGGAAAAGTGTAATTACAAAACAAGGATCTTTACCTGAATTAGTTGTTACGGATATCAGTATGAAAGATGTTCCTGCCGGTTTTTTCGCAGGAGATATTAAAACACAAAAGGTGAGTTATTTTGGCGCTGATTTGATCAGGAGATTCATTTGGATTTTTGATGCGGAAACACAGAAGATTTATATTAAGCCGAGTAAGTATTTTAATGAGCCTTATTTAAAATTCAATTGATAAAAAAACCTCATCAGATTGATGAGGTTTTTTTATTTAGTTTAAAAGTTATTTGACGTTTTTAACTCTTATCATTCCTTTGTTCTCGTGGTACATCATACACATAATTTTGCCGTCTCTTTCCGGGCATTTATCCGTATTGTCATAAACCAAAGATACTTTCTCGCCGTCTTTTTTGGATTCCAGAATTTCGGCATTGCAAATCAGGTAATCTTCATTTTCTGCAACTCTTAAGTACGTTCCTGTACAGTCTCTTACAATGGTTCCTGTATTCAATCTGTCATGAACAGTAGCGCAGGAAAACAATAATGTTGAGAAAATCCCTAGAGATAAAATGTGTGATACTTTCATAGATTTTTATTTGGATTAAAAGTACAATTTTAAATTATCATATTATAATGATTTTCTAACTTTGATAAAAATATCAATGATGGACATTTCTGATCAAACTCTATATCAGGAAATTACAGACAAATTAAAAACTGTTCCAAAAGAAGTTCTTGAAAGGATTTCTGCATATTTATCTGAAATTGACGAAAACAAAGATAATCTCAATTTCGAACTTTCCGAAGAACAAAAAGAAAGTCTTTCCAAAATAAAAGAACGACCTTATTCCGAACATACGGAAGTCAATATTTTCCTCAAAGAAATGAGTGAAAAATATCCATAAAAAAAGCGAAAGAATAAATCTTTCGCTTTTTACTTTTATCTGGATTTGAATTTACATCGCCTCCATTTTAAACGTCATACTCTCAATCACTTTCAGAATTGCTTCCACCGTGTCCATTGACGTCAGACAAGGAACGCCGTTTTCTACGGACATTCTTCGGATCTGGAAACCATCTCTTTCGGATTGTTTGCCTTTCGTCATTGTATTGACCACATATTGAACCTTTCCTTTCTGAATCAAATCTATCAGGTTCACATCTTCCTCTCCGATTTTGTAACCGATTTTTGTCTGAATTCCTTTTTCTTCAAAGAATTTCGCCGTTCCTTCCGTTGCCCAAATTCTGAAGCCTGCGTTGTTGAAACGTTTAGCCAATTCAGAAGCTTCTTCTTTGTCCGCATCAGCAACAGTAAAGAGAATTGCACCGAATGTCGGGACTTTTCTTCCAGCGCCGATTAAGCCTTTGTACAAAGCTTTTTCCAACGTCAAATCTTTCCCCATTACTTCTCCCGTCGATTTCATTTCTGGTCCCAGAGAGATGTCCACTTTCGTTAACTTACTGAAAGAAAAAACCGGAACTTTCACATAAACGCCTTCCTTGTTAGGAACCAATCCGGATTGATAACCTAAATCTTTCAATGACGATCCGAGAATGGCTTTGGTTGCCAAGTTTGCCATCGGAACATCCGTTATTTTCGATAAGAAAGGAACGGTTCTGGACGAACGTGGATTCACTTCTATGACGAAAACTTCGCCGTTGGAAATCACGTACTGGATATTCATTAATCCAATGACATTCAAACCTTTTGCTAATCTTATCGTATAATCTTCAAGGGTTTTGATTTGAGTTTCCGTCAAAGTCTGAGGCGGATAAACTGCAATCGAATCTCCGGAGTGAACACCTGCCCTTTCTATATGTTCCATAATTCCCGGAATCACTACGGTTTCGCCGTCAGAAATCGCATCCACTTCCACTTCTTTTCCGGTCAGGTAACGGTCAATCAGAACAGGATGTTCCGGACTGGCATCCACCGCATTTTCCATATAATGAGCGAGTTCTTTCTCGTTGTAAACGATTTCCATAGCACGGCCTCCCAAAACATAACTCGGACGGACCAAAACAGGATAACCGATTTCGTTGGCAATCACAATTGCTTCTTCTTTGGAAGTCGAAGTTTTTCCCAATGGTTGTGGAATTCCTAAATCCTGAAGCGCTTTCTCAAATTTATCTCTGTTCTCAGCTCTATCCAAATCTTCCAGCGAAGTTCCCAAAATCTGAACGCCATGAGCAGCTAATTTATCTGCTAAATTAATCGCTGTCTGTCCTCCAAACTGAACCACAACGCCTTTTGGTTTTTCAAGTTCGATGATGTTCATCACGTCTTCTTCCGCCAAAGGTTCGAAGTATAATTTATCCGAAATCGAGAAGTCTGTGGAAACGGTTTCCGGATTGGAGTTGATGATAATCGCCTCGTAACCCATCTGCTGAATCGCCCAAACCGAATGTACCGTTGCATAGTCAAACTCAACTCCTTGACCAATTCTGATTGGACCAGAACCCAAAACGATGATTTTTTCTTTTTCAGAAACTACGCTTTCATTTTCTTCTTCATAAGTTCCGTAGAAATATGGCGTTTCCGATTCAAATTCAGCAGCGCACGTGTCCACCATTTTGTAAACCGGCATTATTCCGTTATCTTTTCTGAACTGGAACACTTCTTTCTGAGTGGTTTCCCAAAGATGCGCGATATTCAAATCTGCGAAACCTAATTTCTTAGCCTCGAGAAGAATTTCTTTGTTGAATTTATTTTCTTTGATTGTTGTTTCGAAATCAATCAGTTTCTTGATTTTCCAGATGAAGAATTTGTCAATTTTGCTCCATTCCACAATCTGTTCCCAATCGTAACCTCTTCGTAAGGCATCACCGATGATGAACAATCTTTCATCATCACAAACCCTAATTCTTCTTTCTATTTCTTCGTCTGTCAAAGCATCCGCTTGTTTTTTCTTAAGTCCAAGATGTCTCAATCCTGTTTCCAAAGAACGAATGGCTTTTTGCAATGATTCTTCGAAGTTTCTTCCGATAGCCATTACTTCACCTGTTGCTTTCATCTGAGTTGACAATCTTCTGTCCGCCGTTTCAAATTTATCGAAAGGGAATCTTGGAAACTTAGTCACCAGGTAATCCAAAGCCGGTTCGAAACAAGCGTAAGATGTTCCTGTTACCGGATTTTTGATTTCGTCCAATGTCAGACCAACTGCAATTTTCGCTGCGATTTTCGCAATCGGATAACCTGTTGCTTTACTCGCCAAAGCCGATGAACGTGACACTCTAGGATTAACCTCGATGATATAATAATTAAATGAGTGCGGGTCTAATGCCAACTGAACGTTGCATCCACCTTCGATTCCTAAAGCTCTGATGATTTTCAGAGAAGCGTTTCTCAACAACTGATATTCTCTGTCAGAAAGCGTCTGCGAAGGCGCTACCACAATAGAATCTCCTGTATGAACACCAACCGGGTCGATGTTTTCCATATTACAAACCACAATCGCATTGTCGTTGGAATCTCGCATTACCTCATATTCTATTTCTTTGAAACCAGCGATGGATCTTTCAATCAAACATTGTGTTACGGGCGAATGTTTCAATCCTAATTCAGCAATTTCTTTTAATTCTGCTTCAGAAGAAGCAATTCCGCCGCCGGTTCCGCCCATTGTAAAAGCAGGACGAACAATCACAGGATAACCGATTCTGTCTGCAAAATCCAAAGCGCCTTGAACTGTGGTTACGATGTCAGATTCCGGAACCGGTTCGTTCAATTCTCGCATCAATTCACGGAAAAGGTCTCTGTCTTCTGCCTGATTGATTGCTGAAAGCTTCGTTCCTAAAACTTCTACTTTACATTCTTCAAGAATTCCGGATTTCTGTAATTCAACCGCCATATTCAGTCCGGTTTGTCCTCCCAAAGTCGGAAGAAGCGCATCCGGACGTTCTTTGCGAATGATTCTGGAAACGAATTCCAAAGAAATCGGTTCAATATAAACTTTGTCGGCAATCTCCACATCCGTCATTATTGTAGCAGGATTGGAATTGATCAGAATCACTTTGTAGCCTTCTTCCTTCAAAGAAAGGCACGCCTGTGTTCCCGAATAATCAAATTCTGCAGCCTGACCAATAATGATTGGACCTGAGCCGATTACTAAAATGGTTTGTATATCTGTTCTTTTCATTTTTACTTTTATTGTCCAAAATCCAATGATGGAAGTCGGGAGATTTTTATTTTCTTTTTGATTTTGACAGCTTTACAATTGAAACTATCTGCTTAGCTCTTCTGACTGTCTACTTAACTCTTCTGACTATCTACTTAAGTCTTCTGATTGTCTACTTAACTCTTCTGACTGTATACTTAACTCTTCTGACTATCTACTTAACTCTTCTGATTGTCTACTTAACTCTTCTGACTGTATACTCAAATCTTCTAATTGTCTATTTAACTCTTCTGACTGTCTACTATACTCTTGTAACTGTCTACTTTGCTTTTGTCACTGCCTACTTAAGACTTATTAGCTTATAGCAGCAACGTTTTAATTAAATTTATTTCTTAAAATCCTCCATCAAAGTGATGAAATCATCAAAAAGATAATTCGCGTCTTCCGGACCTGGACTTGCCTCTGGATGGTATTGAACTGAGAAACAAGGATGGATTTTGTGTTTCACTCCTTCGTTTGTTCTGTCATTCAATGCGATATGAGTCTCAACCAAATCTGTATTTTTCAAAGATTCCTGGTCAATCGCGTAACCGTGATTTTGAGAAGTGATTGCGACTTTATTTTTTTCCAAATCCAAAACCGGATGATTTCCACCTCTATGTCCGAATTTCAGTTTGTAAGTTTTTGCTCCACAAGCCAGACCAATCAATTGATGACCTAGACAAATCCCAAAAATCGGAACTTTTCCCAACAATTTCTGAATCATTACCAAAGCTTCCGCATTATCTTCCGGGTCGCCAGGACCGTTGGAAAGCATAATTCCGTCTGGATCCATTAATAGAATTTCTTCTGCGGTTGTGTCGTGAGAAACTACGATGATATCACAGTTTCTTTGAGACAACTCGCGAATGATTCCCAATTTGGAACCAAAATCTACCAAAACCACTTTGAAACCTCTTCCCGGACTTGCGTAAGATGTTTTTGTGGAAACCTGCTCTACTTGATTTGTGGGGAATTGAGTCGCTTTTAGCTCTTCGATTACAGCTTTTTCGTCTGCATCTGCATTGACGATTTTGCCTTTCTCAACACCTTTGTTTCTTAAAATTCTTGTCAGTCTTCTGGTATCAATTCCTGAAATCCCTGACAGATTTTTCTTTTCAAACAATTCGTCTAATGTCATTTGCGTTCTGAAATTGGAAGGCAAATCGCATAGTTCCTTTACAATCAAACCTTTGATTGCCGGTTCAATGCTCTCATAATCATCACGGTTAATGCCATAATTTCCAATCAAAGGATAAGTCATACAAACGATTTGTCCGCAATAACTCGGGTCGGAAATCAGTTCCTGATAACCCGTCATTCCTGTGTTGAAAACCACTTCTCCAGCAGTGTCTTGCTCTGCCCCGAATCCCGTTCCGTGAAAAACTTCGCCGGATTCTAATATTAATTTCTTTTTCATTTTTAAATTTTATCAAACGTCAGACTCTTCGACAAGCTCAGAGTGACAGTTTAAATACTTACTTTTAGATTTTTACTCAAAAAAAACACGCCCGAAAGCGTGAATCAATATTTTAATTTTTGGAGTCGATGAATTGGAATCCTCTGTTTTCTAAATCATACTTAAGGATTGCCATTCTAGCAAAAACGCCGTTCTGCATTTGCTTGAAGATTCTCGATCTTTCGCATTCAACCAATTCCGAATCAATTTCCACCCCTCTGTTGATCGGCGCCGGATGCATAATGATGGATGTCGGTTTCATTTTCGCTTCTCTTTCTTTTGTCAATCCGAATTTCTTCAGATAATCTTCCGATTTGAAATTGAAGTTTCTCTCATGACGCTCGTGCTGGATTCTCAACAGAATCAAAACATCCACTTCTTTTACCAGGTCATCGAACTGCATGTAAGTTCCGTTGACCAGCATTCCTTCATCAAACCAGAATTCTGGCCCTGAAAAATAAACTTTCGCACCCAATCTTCTGAACAGTCCAGCATCAGAATTCGCAACTCGGCTGTGCTTCACATCACCTACAATTCCGATTTTAAGACCTTCGATTTTTCCAAATTCCTGAATTATTGTCAGCGCATCCAAAACCGCCTGTGAAGGATGACTTCCTACACCGTCGCCAGCATTTATAATACTTAGCTTAGCATCTTTCAACGCATCATAATAACGTTTTTCTGAGTGTCTGATAACTGCAACTTCCACACCAATGGCCTCCAATGTTTTGATCGTATCCAACATTGTTTCCCCCTTTGCGATAGAGCTTTTGTCTGTTTCGAAATCTATGACCTGAAGTCCCAGTTTTTTCTGAGCCACTTCAAAGCTTGTTTTAGTTCTCGTACTATTCTCAAAAAAGAGATTCGCTGCGAAAACATCGCCTTTAATCTTACTTATTTTACCGTCAGCAAACTGCTGCGCTTCTTGTAATATTTTCTCTATACTTTCTGTAGAGACGCGTGAAAGCTTAATCATATCTCAAATTTTTAAATAAAAAAAAACGAAGCCTAAAAGACTTCGTTAAATATAAAAAATATTGTTGTTGTCGGCAAACTTGCCAATTGTTTCTATCGCTAAATTCTGTACCAGATTCATTGGGTGCAAAGATACCAATATTTTTAATATTATGAAATCTTCTTCATAATTTTTTATGCAAAATCAATGAACTTCTGCTCTAAAATTTTTACAATCAAAAATTTTCTCTATTTTTGAAAGAATGATTTGCCATTATGAGTTTGGATAAAAAAGACAAATTAATCCTTCAGCTCCTTCAAGAGGATTCTACACTATCTGTAAAAGAAATTTCCGAAAAAATCGGATTGACTTTCACGCCGACTTACGAACGTATCAAAAACCTTGAAAAGCAAGGTGTTGTAGAAAAATACGTTGCGATTCTCAACCGGGAAAAACTTGGCATCAACATCGTGGTCTATTGTAATATCCGTCTGAAAGAACAATCTCAAAAAACACTGAAAGAGTTTGAAGATTATATTTCCAAATACGATGAAGTACAGGAAATCATCAGTCTTTCCGGCGAATATGATTATATGTTGAAGATTCTTGCAAACGACATCAATTCTTATAATACTTTCACGGTTAACGTCATTTCAAACGGACCTCATATTGGACAATATCACAGTTCTATTGTTCTAGCCGAAGTTAAAAAAACGACTAAGTTTAAGTTGGATTGATTTAATGGTTAATGGTTAATGGTTAATTATGAAAATTAATCATTAACAATTGATAATTATCCTAGCAGTTTATCTCTCACTTTATTGAATTGATATTCTATTTCGTCGAGGCAAAGATTTCCTAAACTGCCTTGATGTGTGTGATTCAGTTCTTTGTAACCGTACTCAAAAACGTTATTTTCAATTTCTTGTCCGATTTGGATGTACGCATCTCGGAATGATTTTCCGTTTTTCACTCCTTCGTTGATTTTTTCTACGCTGAAAATATATCTGTACTTTTCATCGTCCAGAATATTGTCTTTCACTTCTATATTCGGAAGTGTGTAAATCAAGATTTCGAGGCATTCTTTCAAAGAGTCAATCGCAGGGAAAAGGATTTCTTTTGTCAATTGCAAATCTCTGTGATAACCTGACGGCAGATTATTTGTCAGCAAAATCAATTCATTTGGTAAAGACTGAATTCTGTTGCATCTTGCTCTTACTAATTCAAAAATATCCGGATTTTTTTTGTGCGGCATAATGCTGCTTCCCGTCGTGAATTCCTTTGGAAAACTAATAAAATTGAAATTCTGACTCAAATAAAGACAAACATCGTAAGAAAATTTACTTAAAGTTCCTGCCAAAACCGACAATGAATTAGCCAATAATTTTTCCGACTTTCCTCGAGTCATTTGTGCATAAACTACATTATAATTCAGTGTTCTGAAATCTAATTTATAAGTTGTGCTTTCTCTGTCAATCGGGAAAGATGAACCGTAACCGGCAGCCGAACCCAATGGATTTTTATTAATGATACTCTTCGTTGCAAACAGCAATTCCAAATCGTCCACCAGAGATTCTGCATACGCACCAAACCACAATCCGAAAGATGATGGCATCGCAACCTGCAAATGTGTGTACCCGGGCAACAAAACATCCTTGTGCTGATTCGCTTTGTCTTTCAGTATTTGAAAGAATGAATCCGTCAGTTCTGTGATTTCACGGATTTCGTCTAAAAGATATAATTTGATGTCTGTCAAAACCTGGTCATTTCTTGACCTTGCGGTGTGGATTTTTTTCCCGGTTTCGCCAAGTTTCTCGATGAGAATCGTTTCGATTTGTGAATGGATGTCTTCTGCCGATTTATCGATTTCGAAGCTTCCTTTTTCGATGTCGGTAAGGACTTCTTCCAAAACCGCAACGATATCCTGCTCTTCATCCAAACGAATCAAACCAACTTCCGCCAGCATTTTTGCGTGAGCAATAGAGCCCAACACATCGTATTTTGCTAATCTGTCGTCAAAGTCCAAGTCTTTGCCAACCGTAAATTGGTTAACCAAATCATTGGTCTTTGTATTGTCTTTTTGCCAGATTTTTTTCATTCTGTAATATTTTGATATTTTGAACGCAAAGTGCGCAAAGATTTTTTATTTTATTGAAAATAAAGGTTCGCAAAAGCGCTGACGCCCAGCTAAGATTAACTTTTAAAATTCTTTTTAATTGAAGACAAAATCTTCAACTTTGCGAAGCGCAGCCCGACTTGAGCGGAAATCCTTTTTTGCCAACATTAAAGTTCTATTTAAACTGAAATCGTCTGCAAAAAAGATTGACTTCGTCGAACCACTTCGTTAGGTTTGGGAGTACTTCGACAAGCTCAGGATAAACTACAGGCGGATTAAACTGCCCAAATCCTTAAAATTATTTTATAATATTTTCTCTAATATTTTGATGTAAATATCGATTCCTTCCCGTATTTCGTCGATATAAACAAACTCATCCGCAGTGTGAGAACGCAAACTGTCGCCAACACCCAACTTGACCGACGTACACGGAATAATCGCTTGGTCGGAAGAAGTCGGCGAACCGTAAGTTGTCCTGCCCAACGCCAGTCCAGCCTGAACAAATGGATGATTGACATCGATTTTTGAAGAATTAAGACGGAATGACCTCGGCGTGAGTTTCGATTTCATCTGGGACTGGATGATTTCGAAAACTTCCCGGTTCGTATACTCGTCTGTCACACGCACGTCCAAAGTGAATTGACATTTTTCCGGAACTACGTTATGCTGAGTTCCCGCATTGATAACCGACAAAGTCACTTTCACTTCACCCAGATAATCCGAAACTTTTGGAAATTTGAAAGTCAGAATATTCTGCAAATCCTGCATACATTTCACAATCGCATTATCATTGTTAGGATGTGCTGCGTGAGAAGGTGTTCCGGTCATTTCCCCGTCAATCACCAATAAACCTTTTTCAGCGATAGCAAGATTCATTTTGGTTGGTTCGCCTACGATTGCTAATTCTACATTTGGGAGTTGTGGGAACAATGCTTCGATACCGTCCAAACCAGAGATTTCTTCCTCAGCTGTCAAAGCAATTACTAAATTGTGAGTCAAATCTTCGGCTTCATAAAAATAAAGAAAAGTCTGTGCCATTGCCACCAAAGACGCGCCTGCATCGTTACTTCCCAAACCAAATAATTTCCCGTCTTTTTCTACAGGAATAAACGGGTCCAAAGTGTAAGCTTTGTTCGGTTTTACCGTGTCGTGATGGGTGTTGAGAAGAATAGAAGGTTTGCCTGCATCAAAATGTTTATTGGTTGCCCAAATGTTATTTTTGAATCGGTTAACTGTCATCTGATGCTCATTGAAAAATCCTTCTATGATGAGCGAAACGTTATATTCGTCACGGCTCATAGATGGCGTTGCGATGATTTTTTTCAGCAATTTGACTGCATTTTCCGTTAATTCCTCTCTGCTAAAGACAGATTTCAGTTCCTTCATTTCGTAGTTTTATTTGGTCTGATAATTTTTCTTCTTTGATTAAAGCCACTTTCTGAACGCCATTTTCTTTGGCCTTGAAAGCATTCTCTAATTTTGGTAAAATCCCTTTGTGGAGCTTTCCTAGGGATTTTAATTCAGAAAATTCTTGTTTGTTGATTGTTTTCAAATTTGAATTTTCGTCCTCAATATTTTCCAAAACCCCATTTTTATCGAAACAGAACAGTAATTCTGTATCGAAATATTTTGATAAAGCCTGAGCGATAGTTCCGGCAATCGTGTCTGCATTGGTGTTGAACAGATTTCCTTTTTTATCGTGAGTGATTGCAGAAAACACCGGAACCAGACCCAGATTTATTATATTAATAATCAATTCGTGATTGATACTTTTTTCATCGATATCGCCAACAAATCCAAAATCGATTTCTGGATGCTGTCTTTTTTCGGCTTTGATAACGTTGCCGTCTGCTCCGGAAAATCCAATCGCATTGCAATCGAAACTTTGTAGTTTTGCCAAGATGTTTTTGTTGATTCTGCCGGCATAGACCATTGTTACAACTTTCAGGGTTTTCTTATTTGTGATTCTTCGTCCGTCAATCATTGTCTGCGTGATTTTCAGTTTTTCAGCAAGTGTTTCTGCTAATTTTCCTCCACCGTGAATCAAGATTTTCGCTCCTTCGATTTCAGAAAACTGCGCAAGAAAAGCTTTCAATGCTTTTTTGTCATCGATAAGAGTTCCGCCGATTTTTATGATGTGTAGTTTTTGCATTGATGATTTTTTTATTTTAATTCATCTAATATTTCAGAGAAAACCACCTGAGCAGAAAAGATTCTGTTTTTTGCCTGCTGATAGATGATTGAGTTTTCGCCATCCATTATTTCATCACTCAGCTCAAGATTTCTACGAACTGGCAGACAATGCATTACTTTCGCCTGATTGGTGAGTTTTAATTTTTCATTTGTCAGCATCCAGTTACCTTCAACTTTTGGCATATTCGCATAATCATCAAATGAAGACCAGTTTTTCACATACACGAAATCCGCATCTTTCAACGCTTCATCCTGATTATGAATCACTTTTGTACCTTTCGTGAAATTTTTATCCAAATCATAACCTTCCGGATTTGTGATTACGAAATCTACATCCATCTGCTGCATCCACTCGGTAAACGAATTTCCGACCGCCTGCGCAATCGGTTTGATGTGAGGCGCCCAGGTCAAAACGACTTTTGGTTTTCTATTTTCTGTCCAATTTTCGGTGATTGTGATGCAATCTGCCAAACTTTGTAGCGGATGTCGAGTTGCCGATTCCAAAGAAACAACCGGAACTTTGGCGTGTTTCAGGAACTGGCTCAGAATACTCTCGTTCACATCATCTTCTTTGTTTTTCATTCCTGCAAAACATCTCACAGCAATGATGTTGCAATATTGATTCAGAACCTCTATCGCATCTTTGATGTGTTCGACTGTGTCGCCGTTCATTACGGTTCCGTCAGCAAATTCCAGATTCCAAGCTTCCTGAGCAGCGTTGAGAACCAGGACATTCAGTCCCAAATTCTGAGCGGCGATTTGTGAACTTAATCTTGTTCTGAGACTGGAATTAAGAAAAACCAAACCAATTGTCTTTCCTTTTCCTTTGGTTGGATTTCCTAATGGATTTTCTTTTATTTTTAAAGCTTTTGCAATGGTATTTTGCAAGTTATTTATATCGTAAACGGAAGTGAAATTTTTCATCTTATTTTTTTTTATCGCAAAGGCGCTAAATTATTTTATGTAATCCGACTTTTATAAGTCGCAAATTTTAATGCACGATTTTTGCGACTTTTCAACATTATAATTATTGATTCTTGCGACTTTGCGTTATTTAAATTCTATAATTTCATTTTTCGCATCAATAGATTTCAAGGTTTTTTCTAAAGCATTGATGAACAAATCGGATTCTTTTTCCGAAATGTTAAGCGCCGGCAAAATCCGCAGGACATTCTTGTCATTAGCATTGCCCGTGAAAATAAAATGCTCAAACAGCAATTCTTTCCTGACATCTGCACAAGCTTGGTCGAGCTCAATTCCAATCATCAGACCTCGCCTTTTGATGTTTTTGACGTGAGGAAAATATTTGATTTTTTCTTCGATGTAAGCTCCTATTTTTTCTGAATTTTCGATTAGATTTTCATTTTCGATAACTTCTAAAACAGCTAATCCGGCAACACAAGCCAAATGATTTCCGCCAAACGTTGTTCCTAATAATCCGTAACTCGCTTGGAATTTTGGACTAATCAAAACGCCGCCCATCGGAAAGCCATTCCCCATTCCTTTGGCAACCGTAATCAAATCCGGTTTGATATCGAATTCCTGATGCGCAAAGAATTTTCCTGAACGTCCGTAACCAGACTGAACCTCGTCCAAAATCAAAATCGAATTGTTTTCTTTGCACAATTTTTCAATCTTTAAAATGAAATCTTCCGTCAATAAATTGATTCCACCAACACCTTGGATTCCTTCTAAAATCACAGCAGAAATTTCGTTTTGATTTTCTGCAAAAATCTTCTCCAATTCTTCTGAATTATTGAATTTACATTTGATAAAATTCTCAGATTCGTTGACTGGCGCAACAATTTTTGGATTGTCTGTTACGGCAACTGCAGCGGAAGTTCGTCCGTGGAAAGCTTCTGAGAAATAAACCACTTTCTTTTTTCCGTTATGAAATGAAGCCAGCTTCAAAGCGTTTTCATTCGCTTCCGCTCCGGAATTACATAAGAACAACGAGTAATCTTCGTAACCTGACAATATTCCCAATTTCTCAGCCAGTTCTTCCTGAATCTTGTTCTCCACAGAATTGGAATAAAAACTGATTTTCTCCAATTGATTTTTCAACCTTTCAACATAATGCGGATGATTATGACCAATGGAAATCACAGCGTGACCGCCATAAAAATCGAGATATTGCTGACCGTTTTCGTCCCAGAGAAAAGAACCTTGGGCTTTTACTGGATTGATGTTGAAAAGTGGATATACGTTGAATAAATTCATAATTTTTATAATTGATAATCGATAAATGATTATTGATTAATTTTTACTTTGAACACAAAGGTCATAAAGGATTTCCCTACTACTCAATGTTTTTAAGTTCACAAAGCCGCTTCGCTTAGATAAGCTCAAAACATCAATTGATTATCTTTATTTACAAACGCTTCGACTACGCTCAGCGTGACAATTCTATACTAAACATTGTCAGTCTGAGGCTCTTGAAGACTATTAATTTTAAAATGCTAAAGGTTTTAAATTCAAACCTAAACTTTGTTCCCAGCCATTGGCAATATTCATATTTTGGACAGCTTGTCCGGATGCACCTTTCAGAAGGTTGTCAATTGCGGAATGAACTGCTATTTTATTTCCTTGTTTTTCGATTTGTATGACGCAGAAATTGGTATTAACAACTTGTTTCATATCAATCGGTTTTTCTGAAACTTTCACAAAAGATGAATCCTTGTAAAAGTCTTTATATAAAGAGTAAATCTTCTCCAATTCCCAATCACATCCGATAATAGAGCTTGTGAAAATCCCTCTTGCAAAATCGCCGCGCCACGGAACAAAATTGAGCTCTACTTCTTGATTATTCAGCGAATTGACTTGTTTTAAAATCTCATCAACGTGCTGATGATTCAAAGTTTTGTAAGCGGAAATATTGTCATTTCTCCAAGTGAAATGCGTTGTCGCCTGCAACGACTGTCCTGCTCCAGTAGAACCAGTGATTCCCATTGTGTAAACATCTTTCAGCAGATTTTCTTTCGCTAAAGGCAATAATGCCAACTGAATCGCAGTTGCAAAACATCCCGGATTAGCAATACTTTTCGAATTCTGGATTTCATTAAAAAAAATTTCCGGCAAACCGTAGATGAAATTTCTGTTTCTGAAATCGACTTTTAATCGGAAATCATTTCCTAAATCAATAATCAAAGTTTCATCTGACACCGGATTTTCATTCAGCCAATTCTGACTTTCTTTGTGTGGAAGGCAAAGAAAAAGAATGTCGGTTTGTGAAATTTCATTCGTCAAAACCAAATCGCAAATTGAATCCAAATCCGGATATAAATCCGAAATCTTCACGCCGGAATTGGAACGGCTGAACAAAAACTTTAATTCTATATTCGGATGAAAAGCCAGCAATCGAACAAGTTCGCTTCCTGTGTAACCGTTGGCTCCGATGATTCCGACTGATTTTTTCATTTTTATTTTTTAATATTTTTGAACGCAAAGAGCGCGAAGATTTTTTTATTTTCAAACTGCTTTTTAAATCGCAAATTTTTTGAATCTTTTATTTTTTATCGCAGATTTTTCTGATTTAACAGATTTTCAATCATTGAATTGCTCGCAGCCCGACCTGAGTGGAGCTCTTTTTCTTTTTTTTGAGAAAAAGAAAAAAGCGGGAACGGAGGGCGGATTAAGCTGCCCAAATAATTCTAGTTCAGTTTATTGACCTGATGATAAATATTGAGCGAGTTGCTGAGGATTTTGGTAAATCCTTTCACATCTTCACCACTCCAGGCGAGATTTTCTTCGCCGTAACTTCCAAATTTTGAAGACATCAAATCATTTTCAGACTCGATTCCGTTCAGAATGAAACGATACGGATGAAGCGTGATGAATACCTTTCCATTAACGGTTTTCTGAGAATCCTGCAAAAATGATTCGATATTTCTCATCACCGGGTCAAGGAAAAGCGCCTCGTGAAGCCAGTTTCCGTACCAATCCGACAACTGCGATTTTATCGTCTGCTGGTATTTTGACAATGTGTGTTTCTCCAATAAATGATGCGCTTTGATGATGATTGATGCAGCCGCAGCCTCGAAACCAACACGACCTTTGATGCCGACAATCGTATCTCCAACGTGGATATCGCGACCGATTCCGTAAGGTGAAGCCAGTTCCTCAATCTTCTGAATCGCCAAAACCGGATGTGAATACGTCTTGCCATTGACAGAAATCAGTTCTCCGTTTTTGAATTCGATTTCCAGTTGAGAAGGTTCTGTTCTTTCGATTTGTGACGGAAACGCTTCTTCCGGAAGATGATGTCTTGAAGTCAAAGTTTCTTTTCCGCCAACGGAAGTTCCCCAAAGTCCTTTGTTAATGGAATATTTTGCTTTGTCAAAATCCATTTCGTAATTGTGATTTTTCAAAAATTGGATTTCATCTTCACGTGACAAACTCAAATCACGAATCGGTGTAATAATTTCTATTTTCGGACACATTACCTGGAACATCAAATCAAAACGAACCTGGTCATTTCCCGCTCCTGTGCTTCCGTGCGCAATGGCATCCGCCCCGATTTCCAAAGCAACTTCCGCAATGGTCTGCGCCTGAATCGTTCTTTCCGCACTCACAGACAACGGATATGTATTGTTTTTCAGAACGTTACCAAAAATTAAATATCTAACACAATCATTATAATATTTTTCCGAAGCATCAACAAACCTGTAAGAAGCCACGCCTAATTTTTCCGCTTTTTCTTTTAGCGAAACTTCATCTTCTTTATCAAAACCTCCTGTATTAATCGTGACTGCGTGAACTTCGTAAGCCAAAGTTTCACTCAGATATTTTGCGCAATAGGAAGTATCTAAACCTCCGCTGAATGCCAAAACTACTTTCTTACTCATTGTTGTTATTTATAGATTCTAAATTTTTCTTTTTCTCTTGGTTCAGATTTTCCGGAACGAAAAGCATTGCTGTGCAAAGGCAGTTTTTGCGTTCTTTCATCATCAGAATTTCGTAATTCACGCAGTTTTTGCAACCGTTCCAGAATTGTTCATCCTGCGTCAGTTCAGAATAGATGACGGGTTTGTAACCCAAATTGCTATTGATTTTCATCACCGCTAACCCAGTTGTTAATCCAAAAATTTTAGCATACGGATATTTTTCACGGGATAATTGGAAAATCCTTTCCTTAATCTGAGTTGCCAGACCGGCATTCCTGAATTGAGGTGCAACGATGAGTCCGGAATTAGCAACATATTCGCCGTTAGTCCAGGTTTCTATATAACAGAAGCCCGCCCAGTTCCCATTTTCGTCGATTGCTATAATAGAATTGCCTTCTGAGATTTTTTTGCCCAGATAGTCGGAAGAACGCTTTGCAATACCAGTTCCGCGTTTTTTCGCGGAATCCTCCATTTCGTTTCTGATTTCTTCCACATAAACCAAATGTTTCTCTGAAGAAACTTCTAATTTCATTGATATTATCTAATTAAGCCGCAAAAATAGAAATAATCATCTTTATAATCCAAATAATAAAGATTATTTTATCTGTTAAATTTACATTAACAATAATATTATCTCAATAATGAATGATTTCCAGTTCATATTTGCTTAATTTTATGTAAATTGGCTTGAACATTAATACAATCGGAAAAACAATTAAATCTAGCCGGAAATAATATGAGAAATTATCACATCCAGAATCTGCAGGACTATTTCAAAGAATATAAAAAATCCATCAAAAACCCTAAGAAGTTTTGGGATAAGGTTGCGGATGAGAATTTTGTATGGTATCAGCGCTGGTCCAAAGTTGTAGATTACAATATGGAAGAAGCAAATATCAAATGGTTCAAAAACGCAAAACTTAATATCACCAAAAACTGCCTTGACAGACATCTTTCCGTACGCGGAGATAAAACCGCCATTATCTGGGAACCTAACGATCCTAAAGAAGAGGCACAGCACATCAGTTTCAATGAACTCTATGAAAGAGTAAACAAAACAGCCAATGTTCTGAGAGAAATGGGCATCCAGAAAGGCGACAGAGTCTGTATCTATCTTCCCATGATTCCGGAATTGGCAGTCACGATGCTAGCTTGCGCCAAATTGGGAGCAGTACACTCGGTGATATTTGCAGGATTTTCTGCGTCTGCTGTAGCTTCCAGAGTGAATGACTGTGGTGCAAAAATGGTTATCACATCAGACGGAAGTTATAGAGGAAACAAAGTCCTTGACCTGAAAAGCATCGTGGATGAAGCATTAGAAAAGGCACCAACTGTAGAAAATGTTTTGGTCGTCAAAAGAACGCACAACGATGTGAAAATGAAAGATGGCAGAGATCACTGGATGTCGGAGTATTATGATAAATCATCATCGGATTTTGTGACGGTGATTATGGATGCGGAAGATCCGTTGTTCATTCTTTATACTTCCGGTTCTACAGGGAAACCAAAAGGAATGCTTCACACCTGTGCCGGTTATATGGTTTACACAGCTTACACGTTCAAGAACGTGTTCAATTATAAAGAAAATGACATCTATTGGTGTACAGCAGACATCGGTTGGATTACGGGCCACTCGTATATTCTTTATGGTCCGTTACTGAATGGCGCAACAACCGTTATTTTCGAAGGGGTGCCGACTTATCCTGATGCAGGAAGATTCTGGGAAGTGATTGAGAAACATAAAGTGACTCAGTTTTATACCGCTCCGACTGCTATCCGTTCTTTAGCAAAAGAAAGCGTGGAATGGGTTCAGAAACACAACCTGGATTCTCTGAAAGTCATCGGCTCTGTTGGTGAACCAATTAATGATGAGGCGTGGCATTGGTACAATGATAATGTCGGTCATAAGAAATGTCCGATTGTTGATACCTGGTGGCAAACCGAAACCGGCGGAATCCTTATCTCTCCTATCCCATTTGTCACACCTACCAAACCCACTTATGCGACTTTGCCTTTGCCAGGAATCCAGCCGGTGTTGATGGATGATAAGCGTAACGAAATCTCCGGCAACCAAGTAACAGGAAATCTTTGCATCCGTTTTCCCTGGCCGGGAATTGCAAGAACGATTTGGGGCGACCATCAGCGTTACAAGGAAACTTATTTCTCGGCATTTCCAGGTAAATATTTCACTGGTGACGGCGCACTGAGAGATGAAGTTGGCTATTACAGAATCACTGGGCGCGTGGATGATGTGGTGATTGTTTCCGGGCATAACCTTGGAACAGCACCTATTGAAGACAGCATTAACGAGCATCCTGCTGTTGCCGAATCAGCAATCGTGGGTTATCCGCACGATATCAAAGGGAATGCACTCTATGGTTTTGTAATCCTGAAAGAGTCGGGAGAAGAAAGAAACCGCGAGAACCTGGCGAAGGAAATAAACCAGCTGATCTCCGAACAGATCGGGCCGATTGCCAAGCTGGACAAGATTCAGTTTGTATCCGGGTTACCAAAGACCAGATCCGGCAAGATTATGCGCCGCATCCTGAGAAAGATTGCAGAAGGCGATTTCTCCAACTTCGGTGACACATCTACACTGCTGAATCCCGAGATTGTGGATGAAATTAAGAATGAAAAAATATGATTTA
>Ga0209960_1000804_pt1 | contig 54847 bp, 48 predicted proteins | sample ThiBiot_500_plan_2_FD_183947 | JGI IMG/M metagenome (GOLD analysis project Ga0209960, IMG submission 183947) | Wastewater bioreactor microbial communities from Cape Town, South Africa - Thiocy_expt_500_plan (SPAdes) | ecosystem: Engineered > Bioreactor > Thiocyanate-remediating >... | reverse complement strand
TTAAAAGATTAAGTTGTTGGATTTGAAAAGAGGAAGTGATAAGCTTTCGATTGATATATTTATCTTAATTATTATGATTTTTTTTTTTTTGGATTTAATTTAATTTCAATTTGAAACAAAAATAACAATTTACAAATAACAATTTTTACAATTATCAATCTTCTTCCAATTTCTTATTATTGTTTTATTATATTTTGACTTTTAAACAAACTTTAAATTTTTGTAAATTTAACAAACTTAAAAACTTTAATTTTATATTATTTATTATTCATTGTGTTTAAATTCTTTTGTTTGGCAATCTTTTTAATTGACAATTACAAATTCCCCAACAAAAAACACCCTATTGTCATTAAAACATCCCGAAAACAATATTTTATAATTAAAAATAACTATAATTTTATTTTCAGATCAAATTCAGATCAAATTGAAAAAAAAAGAATAAGCATAAGTTTAAAAAATATCCTATAATTGAATTTATTCAGCTTTTAATCGACAGGTATTGTTTTTGTTTTTGTTTTTGTTTTGTCTCATATTTCAATTTGACATTTTAACATTTTCACTAATTATATTATTATCTATTTGTTTTGACAGCATTTAGTTTTTATTTCAAAGCAATTCGTTATTTATTACATTATCTCTTCAATAATTATTGATTGTTGTACTCTCAAGATTTCTTTGATTTCTTCTTGTTAAAATTTGGTTAAAACATGGAATGGTTATATAAGTCATTCGAAGGAGCAGTGGAGAATGGATCCTATATTATTAAAGTTGTTGAATCACATATCGAGACATTTGATGCGAATGTAAAAGAAATCGTTGGGAATGAAAGTATGTTTATTAAGATTTGTTTTTCATTTTTTTTTTTTTTTTTTTTTTTTTTTTTTTTTTTTTTTTTTTTTTTGTAATTTCTGACTTATTCTTTTTTTTCGATGACAAAAAATTCAACAAAAATCTCAAAAAATCTCAAAAAATCTCAAAAAATAAAAAAGGTTCAACTTTTGAAAATGATGAACTCCCTGAAACAGATTTCACAGATCCCAGATTTGCACATTTGAAAATAACAGATGGCTTAAAAGCTTTTATTAAAAAACTTGTTGTAACACCAGACTTAATTTTAACTCATCCACTTGCAAATGTTGAATTGGAAAGTTCAAAACATATCCTTTTTCTATTTTCCTATCATTTTATTTATTTTATTTTTATTTTATTATTCGATTTTACATTCTTTGAAATTTTTTCCAATTGTTAAATTCCTTAACTCTCAAACTAACCCCAGAACAACAAAGACATGCAATTGATATCCTTGGTCAAGTACCAGAATTATCAGGGCTTCGTTATCAACTCTGTCCTTCTCAAATTAAAGAAATTCCATTTTGGAAAGTTTATTTTGATCTTATTTCTAAAATTCAAGAACCTTTAGGTAAATTTTTTTTTATTTTCAATTTTCAAAAAAAAATTAAAACTAAAACTTGAAATCTTTTTAGAAGTTATTCAGATCGCAGATGTTGAAGAGAATGTTTCATATGCAGAGAAAGAAAAAGAAAGCTTAAGGTAAATTCCTCATTTTTAAAAAAATAAAAAATAAATAAAAATCTCATTCTGATATTTTTTTTTTCAATTAGGCAAGATCAAAGAATTCCTCAAACTAAAAAATCTTGTGCAACAGAAGCAGGAAAGACTCGTGACTCTGAATTTTTTCTCGAAGATTATCTGGAAGTTCAAGTTCCTTTTAGAGGGGAATTACAAGAAGAAGATTCTTATTTCACAGATTTCACTTTTGCAAGTTATCTTCCAAATCCAAGAGTTGTTTAAAAGTTTTACAAAAAATAAAATTTATTATTATTTATTTCACAATTATTTTATTTTATATGTAATATACAAAAGATTGTTATTATTCTCATTCATGTTGTTGTTCAAGATGAAACTTTGAACAGAATCGAAATAAGAAAGGGACTTGAAAATTCATCCATACTTGAAGCATTTTTAAAACAATATAATGAGTTTGTAAAAAGGATTTGTTACAATAACTACATCGAGATGATTTATTTATCAAATCTAATATCTCTGAAGGAACTTGATGTCGTTTAATAGGAATATTTAATTCAAGGATTAAACGTCCACAAAGTTCTTTTAAACTAAAAACTTCTGTTTCAAATTGTATATCTTGAGAACTTTTAGAGGGAATTATGAAGGCGTTTGGTTTTTTTATTTTCTCTTGATGAAGTTCTTCATATTCTAACATTAACTTTCGATTTTCTGGAAAGTAAAGTTGTTGTAAATATTCCTCATTGTTAAATTTTGTTCCTTCAAAAAGAAAATTAAATGATTCAACGTAAGTTAAAAATGGATTTTGATTTAAATTGACTGAACGAATTCCTTTAATATCTAATAATTCAGCTGGAAGATATTTTAAATTATTACTTCTAAGATTTAAAGTTGTTAACTTTTGAAGATTTCCAATTTCTGGTGGTACTTTATCAATCATATTATCTGAAACTTCTAAAACTTCTAAAGAGACAAGTTTTCCTAATCCTTTTGGAAAATTACAAAGTTGATTCTCAGAGATATCTAATTCAACTAAATTTTTAAGATTCCTTAAGTTTGGAATATATTTGAGGTTGTTTTGTCCCAAATATAACTATATTTGAAAAAATTTTATTGTTACTTTTCAACAATTCTTGGTTTTTTTTTTCAAAAATACTTACTAATCTTAAATTTTCTAATGTTGAAATAGATTCAGGAATATCCGCTAATGAATTATTATGAAGAAAAAGTTCTTCGAGTGCAATAAGTCCTTTATAGGTTTAGTTTTATTTTTAATGTTTTTTAAAAAAAGAGAGAAAACCTTGAAGGTCATTTGGTAAATTGGTTAAAGAATTTTTAGTTAAATCTAAAATAGCTAGAGAGTGAAGTTGACAAATTGATTCTGGAATTTTTTCAATAAAATTTGATTGAAGTCTCAACTCAGTTAAATTTCTATTATAATTTTTTCTTAATAAGTTCAAAATAAAATTAATAATTAATCAAAAAAAAATAAAATCAGACTTTAACTTTGATACTTCAGAAGGAATTTGTTTAAGTTGATTATATCTTAAATTTAAACTTGTAATATTTTCAAGAATCCAAATTCTTGGATCTATTTCAACTAATAAATTATCAGAAAGATTTAATAACTGTAATTGTTTGAGATTCTCCATTTCAAATAACTTTATTGGAATTGTTTTAAATTTTTGATAACTTAGATCTAATTCATAAATTTTTCCACTAGGAAGAGTTGAACTTTGAATACATTCCATTAAAATTTCTTCCATTTTCAAACTATTCATTTCTTCATCTTCTTCATTACCATCTTCCTCTTTATCTTTAGAATTCTCATTTCCATCTTCAGTTTGATTAATTTGATCATTTATTTTTACATTAGCATCTAAATTTTCCTTTTCTTTGATTACAAGGTTTTCATTTTTCTTCTTCCCTAATCATTTAAAAAGAAAAAATAGAGTTTTTAGTTGACATCCCTGTGCAAATTCAAGTTATTTCTTAATTAACTTTATTTTGAAAGTTGATTTCAATTCATCAATCCTTCAAATCAGCAAAAATTGTTTGAAATCAGGTCACAAAAATAAAAGTGAATTTCTCTCATAAAACTATCACGTCAATGAAACAAATTAAAAATAATAAGGTTCAATGATCCAAAATACTATGAAATTTGAAGTAAGAATGAAAAAAACAATACCATTCTTTTGAGTGAAATGAACGAAGAGGTAAGTGAACAAGATTGAGAGAAAACAAACAAGAATCGCTTCAACTGCCATTTTTTTTTTTTTTTTTTCAGTCGGTTTGTGATCAAAAGATTTTCGGTTCCTGACTGAACAATCGTCGTTTTCAAAAGAATCCTCAAGCAAACTTATTGATTTGATGCAACTCCAAGCCCAGTTTGGTTCAACTTTAGATACTGGAAATCACATAATTTAAATTAGAGATAAAGCAAGGAATCTGATGCTCTTTTTTTAAACAATTATGAGGGAATCTTTAAGACCAGAGGCCTGTAAACAATCAACTTTTAACAACTTAGCCAAAGAAAATGAGGTTTAACTCTTGAAAAGAAACTCTACAACTCGGGTTCATAAGGTAGATGCTGTACGAAGAAATATTTACCTGTAGCAACAAATATTGAAGTAAAGTTGCCAGATGGAGAGAAAGCTTCCTATCATATTCTTTAGGATTATTTAAGAAAATTGTTTTTAGCTGGAATGTCACCTCTTATTCCCGCAGCTGGTTTAGCTTATTTATGTAGTTATTTTTCGATTTTTGGTTCATTTCATTAAGTAAGTGAGTTAGGATGAATGATTCTTTAATTTAGAACTAAAGGAAAAGTCCTGATTAACTGAGAGTATTTTTTTTTTTTTTGGAAAAAGGAAAGAAAATAAAAGAGAAACATAAAATAATGAAAAATAAAAATAGTTGGTGTCCATTTGTTTCCTTAATCTCTCCAAGAAGAAAGATCCAAAAAAAAAAAGAAGGAAAACTGGCTGAGATTGTCAATTGTCCAAAAAACAACTACAAGTGAAATTCTTGAAGATCTTGAAGTCAACTTTGTGACAAATCTTTCATGCATCCCCTCTAAAGTTGTTCAACAATTTATGATGGTATCTTTCTATTTTGTTTGAGGAATGAGTTTTTTTTCTTTTCTGAAATTTTTAATTAATTAGCCCTTATACTTCAGCTTCCGACAATTTTGCAAAAGAGTATAAGGACTAATTAATTAACAATTGGAAATAAATGAAGCTGAAATTTTTTCCTTTGATGGTATTCACTTTAGCCATCGAAGTAACTCCTGTAGTCTCATTAACTTCTATGGTGTTAAGTTTTGCTAACCCAAGATGCTTTTCAATGTTTACATAGTGAAAAGTGAGCAAGTCTAATAATGGAGTGTATCTTTCTTTCACCAACTGAACCATTTTTTATATTCTCTTTTGTTTTCCATTTTTTATTTTAGTTGAGTCATTTTTATTTTGATCGAAACTCACAATAAATAAATGAAGGAATCAATCAACTTCAATCAATTGCAGTAGCCAAAAAGTTAATTAGAATAGAGATCGGCTAAGAAAGTTTTCCAGAATTCGATCATTCCAAAGCTGGGAAAAAAAAAAAAAAAAAAAAAATGGAAGAACGACAATCGTTTGAAACAAAGGTCGGAGAAGAAGAAGAAGAAGAGGAAGAGTCTGAGGAGGAGTCTGAGGAGGAGACTGAGTCTGAGACTGATGATGAAGAAGAAAAACAACTTTGGAAAGCATGTTCAGATGGAAATGTTGAAGAAGTCGTAGAATTACTTGAATATAAACAAATCAACACAAATTGGCAAGATTATAAATATTCAAGAACTCCTTTTTATCGAGCTTGCTTTTTTGGACATATTGAAATAGTGAAGATCATGCTAAGCGATGAAAGAGTTGATGTGAATCAACAACAAAGCCAGGATGCAACACCTTTTTTTATTGCATGTGAAAAAGGGCATCTTGAAATTGTGAAATTATTATTAAATAATGAAAGAGTTGATGACATCAATCAAGGGAATGATTATGGTTCAACGCCTTTTTTGATGGCTTGTTGGGAAGGACATATTGAAATAGTGAAAATGTTATTAAATGATGAAAGAGTTGATTTCAATCAAAAAGATAATGCTGATCGAACTCCTTTTTATGTTACTTGTGAAAAAGGACATATTGAAATTGCCAAATTATTATTAAGTGATGAAAGACTTGATATCGATGAAGAAAATGATGATGGCGAAACACCTTTTTATATTGCTTGTAAAAAAGGACATCTTGAAATTGTGAAATTATTATTAAGGGACGAAAGAATTGATATCAATAAAGTGGATAACAATGAAGCAACACCTTTTTATATTGTTTGTCAGGAAGGGCATATTGATATTATGAAGTTATTATTAAATGATCAAAGAGTTGATTTTAATAAAGCAAATGAAGATTCAAGAATACCTTTTTATATTGCTTGTGAAAAAGGGCGTCTTGAAATTGTGAAATTATTATTAAGTGACGAAAGAGTTGATATTAATAAAGTGGATAATAATGAAGCAACACCTTTTTATATTGCTTGCTATCAAGGACATATTGAGATTGTGAAAATATTATTAAATGATAATAGAGTTGATAAAACACAAACTGAGAATGATTATTGGTCTTCTTTTTGGATGGCTTGTCATAATGGGCATTTAGAAAATGTGGAATTATTATTAAATGATGAAAGAGTTGATATCAATAAAGCAAACTATGTTGATTGGACACCATTTTATATTGCTTGTCAAGAAGGACACATTGAAATAGTAAATTTATTATTAAATAGTCAAAGAGTTGACATCAATCAAGCAACGAACATTGGTGCAACACCTTTTTATATTGCGTGTGAAAAAGGACATATTGAAATTGTGAAATTATTATTAAATGATAGTAGAGTTGATGTCAATAAGGCATTGAATGATGGATCAACACCCTTTTTGATTGCTTGTGGAAATGGACATATTGAAATTGTAAAGCAATTATTAAATGAGAAACAAATTTCAGTAAGGAAGAAAAATAAGGAAGGAAAATCTGGAATTGATATCTCAAAGTCTAATAATCATTCAGAGATTATGAAACTAATTCAAGAATTTGATACTGGTAAATTCCCTTTGACATATTATACAACATTTTGTTGAATTTTTTTTTTTTTAAAAAAAAAAATGGAATAGATCAAAGATATCAAGAATATTTAGAAACATTCCAAAGTTCTCCTTTCTTTTGTATTGAAAACGAAACAATCAACGAACAAGATTTTCGTATTTTATATGAATATTTGAAAAAGAATAAAAATATCATTGAATTAAGGTATACTTTTTTTTTTCTGATCGATTCCTGAAAATTTCAAATTTTAAATCAAGGTTCACAAATTGTGGTTTATCACCTTCAATTATCCTTGAAATCTTGAAAACTTTAATTTGGAAATATAAAAATTTACAGCAAACATTTACAATATGGGACATTCAAAATATCGAGTTTTTTTTTCTTTTTTTTCTGAAGCATAAATTTGAAGAGAACTAAATAACAATAATAATAAAAATTGAATAGAATTGACGATATTAAATTAGGATCAACAGAAGGATTAGAAATAATACCAATTGAAATTAGAAATCAAGGAACAAAATCAATTGTTCAATACATTTTAGATTTATGTAAATCTCCAAACTCAAATCCACTTTATCGAACAAAGCTAATGGTCGTTGGATTTGAAAATGTTGGAAAAACAACAATTTTAGATTGTTTATTTCCTTTAATTGATAAAATTAAAGTCAAAAGTTTTGTTGGTGTAAGTAATTTGTATTCTATCTCGATTGAAGGGAAATATTTAAAACAATACAACCAAGGAAAATTATATAAACAATATATTCTTGAAAACAAAGAATGGAGTTTGACAAAAAAAGTGAAGAAAGTATTTCAAGAGAAAAAGAAACTTGGAATCAAAATTGAAAAAATTCAAAATTCAAAAGAAAAAATCAAATTATACTTTGAAAATGAAGAAACAAGAGATTTATGGTTTGAAAGAATCTCAAAATTAGTTTCAAATAAAGCAACTCATGGAATTGAAGTGAATACTCATATTTGGAATTCTTCAACATTCAAAAATAAAAACCTTGAAACAAAACAAAATAGAAATAAAAATAGAAACGAAAATGAAAATGAAGAAAAGAAAGAAAAAGATGATCATGTTGAATATTCAACCTGGGATTTTGCAGGACAAAATGATTATTATAATACACATCATTATTTTTTATCAAATAGATCAATATTTTTAGTATTATATAGAATGGATCAAGGAATTAAAGGATTGGAAAGTTTGGATTTTTGGTTGAAATCACTTTCATCTCATTTAAATCAAAGTTATTGTGATGAAAATGGAAAACCATTTTATTCAATTATTATTATTGGAACATTTTTGGATTCAATTACTGATAATCAATGTGAAGATAAAAATTTGAGACAAACCAAAATAATGGAAATATATGATAAAAATGGATTGAAATCGCCACCATTTTATTTTGAAGTGAGTTGTTCAACACTAAAAAATATTGATGAATTAAGAGAAATCATTTTTAATATTTCATCAAGTCATTCGTATATGGGTGAAAATGTTCCAATTGGATATTTGGCAATTGAAAAATCAGTTTATGAACTAAGGAAATTGAAACAAGATCATCCGATTATTGAAATTCAAGTGTTAATTGATTATATCAAATCTCAATATCAATCTTTATTTGATATTAAATTTGTTAAAAGAGCATTGAAATTATTACATGAATGGGGAATTTGTATTTATTTTGATAATCCAATTGAATTATCAAATATTGTTGTTTTGGATCCACAACATTTCACAAAGACAATATTAGGAGATTTATTCAAAGCAGATGAATCATCAAGACAAATAAGACTACACGGAATTATTGATTATTCTCAATTACCAAACATTTGGAATGGACCTACAAATTTAATTGATACTTATTTATCTTTATTGGAAAAATTTGAAGTTTGTTTTATTTTTCAAGATCAACAAATTGGAAATGAAAACCAAACAGGAAATAAACTTATTATCCCAAATTTACTACCAGATCCAAAGATGATAAAAGAGACAAAGGATAACAATATGAAATTGGTAAAAGAATTAGAGGAATTGGAAAAGTCAGTATCAAATCAAACAGAAAAAGAAAAAATCATAAATGAGAAAGAGAGAATTCAAAAAGAAAATAAAAAGATGACTGATATTGGATCTCAAATGGAAGAAATTAAAAATGGATTGGAAAAGAAATGGCCAGCAACAATTCCCAGAGGAAAAATTGAAATTGGAAGGATATTTTCATTTAACCAAGTTCCAAGTGAAATGGTTTCAAGATTACTAGTGAGATTTCATGATAGAATAATTGATAATATAATTTGGAGAAGAGGTGTCTTGTTGAAACATGATGATGACAAGAATGTATTATGTTTATTGGAAGTTAAAATGGAAGAAAATTTATTTGAAATTAGAATTAGAGGAAAAGAAAGGAAAGAGTGCTTAGAAATGATGAAGTATATTTATGAAGAAGTTAAAATTGTGAGTGGAAATTATAAAGGAGTGAAATGGAAAGAATGTGTTAGATCTCCTCATTTTTCAAAAGGGTTAATTGATTTGGATAACATTGAAGAAGATGGTAAATTGGAATTAAAAGATAGAAAATTAATATGTCCAATTACTCATTTTCCAATTTATTGTGAAGATTTACTAATCAAAACTGGTTTAATTGATACTTTGGATAATCAAAAAAATATTGGTACTTTTTCTCATTCATTCATTTGTTTTTTTCTTTTCTATTCCGATTTTAAATCACCAAAAAATAAATTAGGAAATGATTATTGGAATTATAGTTATGAAAATCAAAATCAAGAAAGTCACACAAGTGAAACAGAAACAATTTTTGATAATTCTGAAACACTAAATGAAAAGGAATATGAAAAAGTTGAATATTTACTCAAATTATTTGGATTTGATATTTCAAAAATTGATAAAGTTATTGGGATTGAAAACAAGGAATGGAAGAGATCATTTGAAGTTTGTGGAAAACAAATCTATGGCAAACATCAAAACAATCCAAGTTTATTTAAGAAGGAAGATTGGATTGAACAATCAGAACTTGAATTAAGAAAGTCAATAATTCAATATTTGGGTGATTATATTTCAAATTTCAGAAAAATTGGATGGAATCATGGAAATAATGTAATCTTTGCAATTATTTATTTCGATTAACTCTTTCAATTAATTTTAACAAATTATAGCCATTTGTGATTCCAATGATTCAAGGAACAACTGAAGATGCTGCTTGGGGAATTTGTATTTTTTTTTTTTTTTTTTTTTTTTTTTTTTTTTTTTTTTTTTTTCTTTTTTTCTTTTTTTTTCCTGAAATCCTTCCTTCATGCGATAAAAAATCACTAATCAAATATTCAAAAATAAAGCTGATGATGGATTTGGAACAGTCTGTAAAATTGATGCTGGTTATTATTCACAAGGTTTCTTCATCTTCTTTGTCCTTTTTCTTTTTCTTTTTCAAATTTGAAATTAACTTTTGAAAATAAAGGAGTTTATCTTACCTCCAAAGCGGAGTATGCAGCAAGATATTGTCAAGGTACTCCCAAAGTATTTGTGATTGGATTTGTAATAGTTGGAAATCCATTTCCAGTGATTGAACATCCATATTCGACAGATGAAGAAGGAAAAGTGAAGATGCAAGAGGGTAAACCAAAGAAAAATGAAAATGGCTATTTAGGAAAATCAATCAATCCTGGCTATCAATCTCACTCCACTCTTGGTACTCTAGTTTCTTCTTTATTGCTGTTTTAATTCAACATTTTAATATGACACTAATTTCAATAACAACAAAAATAAAGTTGATGATCGATTTATTAGCACAGCCTTTCCAATCACCAAAGTTGAACAATTGAATAAAAAATGGATTGCTGATGAATTAGTTGTTCATGAATCACAAACTTATCCATCTTATATTGTGCATTACAAATAAATAAACCAAAATTTTGAAAACCAACAGATTTGAATTAAGAAAAAATTCAACTCTTTTTTATTCTTCCTATTTGTTGATTTTTCTAAAACTATTTGAAATAAATAACAAAGGGAGGTACAACTTGTGCCTTGTCAAAAACAAACAATTAAAAAGAATTTACAAATTTTGAATGATTCCAATCAAAACCTTCAGCCATTTTGGAATAATGATCATGAAATTTGAGTTTTTGTCCAAGATCATTTCCATTTTTCCAATCATCTTTTTTGAAAATTGTTGGACTTGCTCTTTGTTGATTGAAAAGTGAGGATCGATGATGTTGAAATGAATCAAATAATTTCTCATTAAATAAAACATAAGCTTTGTTAATTAGATTCATATCTCCTCCAAAAAATGCCATTAATATTTCAAGTTTTTTTAAATATTCATTTCCATTATCAACCACATTTTGTTTCTTATCTCGAAGTAAATATCTAAGATATCTTGTGTCTTGAAATCCTTTTTCTTCCCATTTTGTTTTTTCATTTGGTTTTGTATTCCACCAACATTCATTATTTATATTTGTTGAATCAGTTATTGTTAAATTTGAAATTGAAGAAGATGATGAAAAGCTTGAATCTGATTGTAGTTGAGTTGAAGTTGAAGTTGAAACTTTAATTATCATTCCTTCTTTTAAATCTTCAATATCATCCAAAACAATGAATTTTTCATTTCTTTTGAAATATAATCGAATTTTTACGATTTCTTCAAGTTTGAGTTTTGATTTAAGTTCACTTTCTAATTCTGTGAGTGTTTTTGCAGTTGTTTTTAGAATATATGTATCATCATTATATTCAATGTCGTAGGTTGATTCTAAATAATTTTCATTATTGATTATTATTTGTTAATTAGTCTTTTTTTTAAACAACAAAAAAAAGAAAATACTTTTTGATTCTTTTTTTCTATTCTCTTCTAATTTTTTTTTATTTTCAATTTTCTTCCTTTCATCTTCTAACTTTCCCTTCTCTTCTTTAAACTTTTTTTCTACTTCCAATTTTATCTTTTCATTTTCCATTCTCTTTTGGAATGAGTCAATTAATTCAACAATATCCATGCTTCCTTTTTCTTTTGCATAATCAAGACCAGTTTTTCCTTCAATGGTTCTTTTATTGATATCGATTTCTCTTCCACTCTCGAACAAATATTTCACAATTTCAAGATGTCCATTTTGACAAGCAATAGAAAAAGGTGTCAAACCATTCTTGGCAGCTTTATTGATATCAATTCCTTTTTCATTTAATAATAATTTCACGGCTTCAATATGTCCTTTTGCACAAGTGAGACTAAAAACTGTCATTTCCTGCTCATATTTCCAAGTGATATCAATTTGTTCATTTTGAAGTAATATTCGAAGATCTTCAACATTTCATCAAAGCAAGCTTTCCAAAGTTTTGCTTTCATTTCAGCTAAACATTTGATTCAATGATTGATTAAACGATTAACTCAATGATTGAATAGAAATCGAAATAAAAATAGAAAATAGAAAAGTTACTGATTGGAAGTTCTCTTCTTAAATTCTCTCTTATTTCATTTGGATTCCTTTGGAATGATTCAATCAATTGAACAAGAGCTGTGTTTTTTGATTAATTTGATCATTTATTTTTACATTTGCATCTAAATCTTCTTTTTCTTTGATTACAAGGTTTTCATTTTTCTTCTTCCCTAATCATTAAAAGAAAAGAAAAAAATAGAGTTTTTAGTTGACATCCCTTTGCAAATTCAAGTTATTTCTTAATTAGCTTTATTTTCAAAGAATTGATGAATTGAAATCAACTTCAAACCAACAAAAAGTTGTTTGAAATCACCAACATAAAATCAACAAAAATAAAAGTGAATTTCTCACAAAACCATCACTTTCATTGACCAATGAAGATATGAAGAAAGTAATTAGATTCAATGATCCAAAATACTATGAAATTTAGAAATTTGAAGTAAGAATGAAAAAACAATACCATTCTTTTGAGTGAAATGAACAAAGAGATAAGTGAACAAGATCGAGAGAAAACAAACAAGAATCGACCGCCATTTTTTTTTTTTTTTTTTTTTTTTTGTCTTCTCGATATCTTACTGATAAAATATCGATCTTTCATCGATCTTTTCTCCAACAATTCCAACCTTAATCATTTATTTTCAAATAAGATGGATGCTTATTCTTATTCTTCAACTATGGATTAATACATTCACATCCTCTCTACAATATCCTCTTGAAACGATCCAAAATATTGAGAATGGAGTTTCTGTTTCGTGGTCGATTTTTGATTATTCCTGACCGAACCTTCGTCTTCTTCAAAGTTATCGAACTTAAAGCAATCTTGGACTCACTGATTCAAGCTTTAGATTGTTTATTGCAAGTCACAAAACAACAAACGCTCAACAAGGAATCTTATGACTTGCTACCAGAAGTTGATTGATTGTTAAAATCAGTAAAGATGGAAAATCAACTCAATTTAGAACAAAAATTTTGGAAAGTGTGTTCAGATGGAAAAGTTGAAGAAGTTCAAAAATTACTTCAAAATCCTCAACTCAATATTAATTGCCAAGATAAAGATGGAAAAACACCTTTATATGTTGCTTGTCAAAATGGGCATATTGAAGTAGCGAAATTATTTTGAATGATGAAAGAGTGGATATTAATAAAGGAAATAATGATGAAGAAACACCATTTTTTATTGCTTGTCAAGATGGACACATTGAAATTGTGAAATTGTTATTAAATTATGAAAGAGTTGATATTAATAAAACAAATAAGAATGAAGCAACACCCTTTTATAGTGCTTGTTGTGAAGGACATATTGAAATTGTGAAATTATTAGTACACGATAAGAGAGTTGATCTAACACAAACTGAGAAAGATTATTGGGCTTCTTTTTGGATGGCTTGTTATGATGGACATATTGATATTGTGAAATTATTATTAAATAATAAGAGAGTTGATATCAATAAAGCAAGAAATGATGGTTGGACACCTTTTATGATTGCTTGTCGAAATGGACATATTGATATTGTGAAATTATTATTAAATGATAATAGAGTTGATATTAATAAAGCATCAAATGATGGTTGGACATCTTTGAATGCTATTTGTTATAATGGACATATTGAAATTGTGAAATTGTTATTAAATGATAATAGGGTTGATATCAATAAGGCAAAAGATGATGGTTGGACACCTTTTTATAGTGCTTGTCACGAAGGAGATATTGATATTGTGGGATATCTGTTAGATGATAAGCGAATTTCAATAAGGAAGAAAACTGAAAAAGGAAAAACTGCATTTGATATTGCAAGGGCAAATAACCATTCGGAAATAGTGGAACTAATCGAAGAACTTGACACAGGTATTTCATATTAACCAATAAATTATGCGACTGTAAATAAAACAAAAATGAAATAGAACAAAGGCATCAAGAATATTTCGAAACATTTCAAAGTACTCCTTTCTTTTGTATTGAAAATGAAACAATCAATGAACAAAGTTTCCATATTTTAAATCAATACTTAAAAAAGAATCAAAACATCAAAGAATTAAAGTATTCTTTCTTTCTATTTTTGTGAAAGAAAAAATCATTTTTTTCTCTCCAAATTTAGGTTCCAAAACTGCGGATTGACACCTTCAATTCTTCTTGAAATATTGAAAATTTTGCTTTCAAAATCTGAAAATGGAGAATTGAGTCATATACAAAACATTGAGTATTTTTTTTTTTTGGTTTTTTTTTTTCAAAAATTAGATTCTAATAAAAGTTAATCCAATATTTAGAATTGATGAAGATATTGAATTGGAGTCAACAGAAGGATTAGAAATTATTCCAATTGAAATTTTAAAACAAAGAGCAGAATCAATTATTCAATACATTTTGGATTTATCTACATCTCCAAATTCAAATCCACTTTATCGAACAAAATTGATGGTTGTTGGATATGAAAATGTTGGTAAAACTACAATTTTAGATTGTTTATTTCCAATTATAGATCTTGGAGAAACAAAAGGATTGATTAAAACTGAGTATTTGATTGAATTACAAGGAAACCATTTGAGGAAATATAAATCTAAAGAATTAGATAAGCTCGATAAAGAAATTATTCTTGAAAATAAACAATGGAGCATTCAAAAAATTAAAGAAACAGGATTAGAATTAATTCCAATAATTGATAAAAATCAAAAGAAAATGGACATTTATTTTAAAGATAAAGAAATAAGAGATAAATGGATTGAAAGATTGAAAAGAGTCATTTTAAATTCTGCAACTCATGGAATTGAAATTCAAAATCAAATCCTTCAAAATCAAAATAAATTAAGTGATGTAAGTGAATTAGTGAAAAGCCTTTATTCATCAAGTGATCAACAAAATTTAACACCAAATATTGATGTTTCAATTTGGGATTTTGCAGGACAACATGATTATTATAATAATCATCATGATTTCTTATCAACAAGAACTGTTTTCTTAGTTTTATGGAAAATGATAGATGAAAAAGTTGGATTAGAAGGATTAAAATTTTGGTTCAAATTACTTTCATCTCATTTGAAATATGATTTAGCTTTAACAGATGAAAAACCTTATTTCTCAATTATTGTTGTTGGTACATTTTTGGATCATCAAAATGTAAATAAATCAAAAGAGTCAAAGAAATTAAGAGAACAAAAAATATTGGAAATAGCAAGATCAAATGGAATTCATTATCCAATTGAAATTTATGAAGTGAGTTGTTCAACATTGGAGAATATTAGTGGATTGAAGCAAGATATTTATCGAACCGCATTAAACCATGGATATATGGGTGAGAAATTACCAATTGGATATTTAAATATTAAGAATTCAATTGAAGAATTAAGAAATCAAGAGAAATTTCCAAATCTTCCAATTATTGAAATTCAAGAGTTGATTAATTATAATAAAGCAAATTCTTCATTTGAATTTGATGATGAATTTGTGAAAAGAGGATTAAAATTATTACATCAATGGGGAACATGTGTTTATTTTGATGAACCAAAAGAATTATCAAATTATGTTGTTTTGAAACCAGAATTTTTGTCACAAGAAATTATGGGACATTTATTTGATCCAACATTAAAAAATGAATATCAGAATGGAATATTAAATCATTCAGATTTGAGGTTATTTTGGCCAAATTATATGAATAAAGCAGAAATGTTGATGTCATTAATGGAAAAATTTGAAATATGTTTTAAATTGAAAGAAGATGAAGGAAAACCATTTAAAGATCAAAGGAGTTTAATTGTTAGTTATTTACCAGAAAATCAACCAAATAATTTATCAACTTATTGGCCAAATGAAGTTTCAAACAAAAATGAAATTGAAAGGACAATAATATTTAATATGATTCCAAAAGAAATGGTGAGTCGATTATTTGTTTGTTTACAACATAAAATTGAAGATCAATGCATTTGGAGATATGGAATGACATTTATTTCAAAAGAAAATAAAAATATTAGAGCATTTGTAAAAGTGGAAACTGAATTAATTGATCAAAATGGAATTGAAAGAACAAGTTCAATATTAAATAGTGCTCAATTCAAAATTAAAAATCAAATAATTATTAAAGTTAGAGGAGAGAATTTGAAAAATAGGAAAGAATTAATGGATAATATTGTTGAAGAAATTTGGAAATGTTCAAAAAAATATTCAGGAGTTGTTTGTTATCAAATGATATCATCTCCATTTGATTCAAGTTCAAATGGGTTAATTCAATTATCAGATTGTTTATTGGAAATTACAAAACCAAAAGAGAAACAAGGAATTTTATGTCCAACAACTAAAAAAACGATCAATCCAATTGAATTATTATTAAAATCAGGAATGATTTATCAAAGTGAAATTATTGAAGAAAAGAAAAAAGAAATTGAAGAATCAATTAAAGAATTGAAAGACAAAAATAATTTGAATGAAGATCAAACTCAAGAATTACTTCATCATCCACAACTTACTTCAATTTTAATGTCAGAAATTCTCAAAAATGAATATCAAGATTCAGATAATAAAATTGGATTTGAAATTAATGAAGATATTTCTATGAAAAGAAATCAAAAATTGGATCAAGATATATCCAAAAAAGATTCAGAAAACAATGGAAATAATGAAGATATATCCCAAAAACAATCATTGGAAATCAATGAAGAAAATGAAGATGATGAGGTGACAAACACAAACACAAACACAAAAGGAAATGAAGACAAAAATATTGGACCTGAAAAAAATGAAGTTAAAATGAATCAAAATGCAAGTCAAAACGAAAACCAAGAGGTAAAACAAATGGTTAAGCAATTATTACAACAACAGGAACAACAAGATCAAAAATTGGATCAGCTGTCAAAATCAATCGTTCATGAAGTTGGTTCAGCTAAGAAGGATATTATTCATACAATCCAACAACAAAAAGATCATGAATATCCATCATATTATCTTCTTCTTCCATTAATTAAAGAGCAATCAAAAGAATCAACATCCAAGTTTCAAAAAATGTTTCAAAAAGTCAAAGAGATAGCTCAAAATTTAGTCTTTGAAAAGTCTCAATTACACTGCTTTTGTGAATTTAAAGTGAGATGTCCAAAGAATGGTCAACTTCAACCTCTTTTTCATCCAACAAACTCTTCTGGTAAAATTACATTTTTTTTTTCTTCATTTATTTGAATTTATTCCATTTCAGAAAATAAAAAAAAAAAAAAATCATAAAAAAGGAATTGAAATTAAAGAGTTGAATGAAGTGATGAAGAAAGTAGGACCAACATTAAAAGTGGCTTCAGTTATTCTTCAAGTAATTTCAATTAGTGCAAAATTTGCAGGTATTCCATTCCCAGATATTGGAGGAGTTATTGATCAAGTTGTTGAATATTCAGAAAAAGCACAAGAAATATTTGGAAATTGTGAAATGAAAATTGAAAGTTTAAAAGAAATGAGTAAAGAAGAGATTATTAAAAGAATGAAACAAAATGGAACATCAGAACTTAAATTACAACCACTTGAAGGTGATATTATTGGAGCTTTGAAAAATGATGAGATGTTTGGCGAAGTTCAAGTATTTTCTCTTTTCTCTTTTCTTTCTTTCTTTTCTTTCTTTTCTATTTTCTTTTCGAATCACTTCAAAAAAAAAAAAAAAAAAAAAAAAAAAAAAAAAAAAAAAATCATTATAGAGTGGAAATTTAGAAAAAGCAGGACTATATCAAAAATTCATTAAATTTGACCATGAATATGGAAATAAAGGAGATGTTTTATGGGTTTGTAAGGAACATTATGATTTACTTCGACAAATAGAAAATCAATCCCTTCATATGAAAGATGAAATGACTGATATATTTGCATCTTCATGGTCAACAACACCTTTTTGGCTTGCTTGTGAAAAAGGTCAGGTTGAAATTGTGAAAATATTATTAAGGGATGAGAGAGCCGACATCAATAATGCAAGTAAATATTATCAAACGCCTTTTTGGATTGCTTGTCAAAATGGTCATATTGAAATTGTGAAATTATTATTAAATGATGAGAGAGTTGATCTCGAAAAAGCAAGTTGGAGTGGACAAACACCTTTTTTTATTGCTTGTCAAGAGGGACATATTGAAATTGTGAAATTATTATTATATAATAAAAGGATTGACCTAAATAAGGCCAATAAGAAGAAAGAATCTCCTTTTCTTATTGCTTGTCAAAATGGACGAATTGAAATTGTGAAATTATTATTAAGTAATAAAGGAGTTGACATCAATAAAGCAAATAGTATTGGTTCAACACCTCTTTTTGTTGTTTGTCAAAATGGTCATATTGAAATTGTGAAATTATTATTAAATGATAATAGAGTTGATCTCGAAAAAGCAAGTTGGAGTGGACAAACACCTTTTTTTATTGCTTGTCAAGAAGGATATATTGAAATTGTGAAATTATTATTATATAATAAAAGGATTGATCTAAACAAGGCCAATAAGAAGAAAGAATCTCCTTTTCTTATTGCTTGTTTTAATGGACATATTGAAATTGTGAAATTATTATTAAATAATAAAGGAGTTGACATCAATAAAGCAAATAGTATTGGTTCAACACCTCTTTTTGTTGTTTGTCAAAATGGACATATTGATATTGTGAAATTATTATTAAATGATAATAGAATTGATATAAATATTGCACAGAATAGTGGAGAAACACCTTTGTGGATTGTTTGTGAAAAAGGATATATTGAAATTATGAAATTATTATTGAATGACAAGAGAATTGATATTAATAAAGTAAATAAGACTGCAGTAACACCTTTTTATATTGCTTGTGAAAAAAGACATATTGAAATTGTGAAATTATTATTAAACGATGAAAGAGTTGATATTAACAATGCAAATAATAATGGTCAAACAGCTTTTTATGTTGCATGTTTTTATGGAAGTACTGAAATTGTGGAATTATTAATAAGTGATGATAGCGTTGACATCAATAAATCAAGAAATGAGGGTAATTCACCTTTTTATATTGCTTGTTATAAAGGACACATTCATGTTGTGAAATTATTACTAAATGATAGTAGAGTTGAGATCAATCAAGCAGATAAATATGGTGTAACACCTTTTTATGTTGCTTGTGGAAATGGATATATTGAAATAGTAAAGTTGCTATTAAATGATGAAAGGGTTGATATAAATAAATCAAAAGATGGAGTAACACCTTTGTGGGTTGCGTATGAAAATGGATATATTGAAATTGTGAAATTGTTATTAAATCAAAGAGTTGACATCAATCATGAAAATAAATCTGGTAAAACACCTTTTTATACTGCTTGTCAAGATGGATATATCGAAATAGTGAAATTATTATTAAGTAATGAAGGAGTTGACATCAATAAAGCAAATAAGGATGGTTGGACACCTTTTTATATTGCTTGTCAACAAGAACATATTGAAATCGTAAAATTCTTATTAAATGATAAACGAATTTCAATAAGGAAGAAAACCAAAGATGGAAAAACAGCAATTGATATTGCAAAAACAAATCATCATTCAGAGGTTGTAAAGTTGATTGAAGAAGTTGATACAGGTATTCATCCTTAATAATAAATTTTAGAACAAATATCAACAAAGTAAATATGAAATAGAAAAGAGATATCAAGAATACTTAGAAACATTTCAAAGCTCTCCTTTCTTTTGTATTGAAGATGAAACAATCAACCAACAAGATTTCCTTATTTTAAATGAATATTTGAAAAAGAATAAAAATATCAAAGAATTAAGGTTAACTTTTCTTTTCTTTTTTTTTTTCTTCTTTCAAATTCTGAAATCTTTAAAATTTGAAATAGGTTAATAAATTGTGATTTAACACCTTCTCATATTCTTGAAATATTAAAAATTTTAATTTGGAAATATGAAAATTTACAATTGAGCAAGATCCAAAACATTGAGTTGTTTTTTTCAAAAAAAGTTAAAATTTGAATGTCCCATAAAAAAAGACTAACAAAATATGAAATAGAATTGATGATATAAAATTGGAATCAATAGAAGGATTAGGAATAATACCAATTGAAATTAAAAATCAAGGAACAAAATCAATTGCTCAATATATTTTAGATTTATGTAAATCTCCAAATTCAAATCCTCTTTATCGAACAAAATTGATGGTTGTTGGATATGAAAATGTTGGTAAAACTACAATTTTAGATTGTTTATTTCCTTTAATTCATGAAATCAAAGCCAAAAGTTTTGTTGGTATCAATAACTTGTATTTTTTTTCAGTTGAAGGAAAACATTTAAAACAATATTACCAAGGAAAATTATATAAACAATATACTCTCGAAAACAAAGAATGGAGTTTAACAAAAAAAATTAAAAAGGAAGCATTTCAAGAGAGAAAAAAATTTGGAATTAAAATTGAGAAAATTCAAAATTCAAAGGAAAAAATTAAATTATATTTCAAAGATGAAGAGACAAGAGATCAATGGTTTGAAAGAATCTCAAAATTAGTTTTAAATAAAGCAACCCATGGAATCGAAGTGAATAATCATATTTGGAATTCTTCAACATTCAATCAACAATTTATAACAAAACAAAATGGAAGTGAAAAAGAAGAAAAGAAAGATAGAGAAGATCAAGTAGAATTTTCAACCTGGGATTTTGCAGGACAAAATGATTATTATAATACACATCATTATTTTTTATCAAATCGATCCATATTTTTAGTATTATATAGAATGGATAAAGGGATTAAAGGATTAGAAAGTTTGGATTTTTGGTTGAAATCATTATCATCTCATTTAAATCAAAATTATTGTGATGAAAATGGAAAACCATTTTATTCAATTATTATTATTGGTACTTTTTTGGATTCAATTGTTAATAATCAAAATGATGTGGATAAGAATTTGAGACAAATCAAAATAATGGAAATATATGATAAAAATGGATTGAAATCCCCACCATTTTATTTTGAAGTGAGTTGTTCAACATTGGAAAATATTAATGAATTAAGAGAAATTATATTTAATATTTCATTAAGTCATTCTTATATGGGTGAAAAAATTCCAATTGGATATTTAACAATTGAAAAATCCATTTATGAATTAAGGAAATTGAAACAAGATCATCCAATTATTGAAATTCAAGATTTAATTGATCGCATCCAATCATCAATTGATATTGAATTTGTGAAAAGGGCATTAAGATTATTACATGAATGGGGAATTTGTATTTATTTTGATCAGCCAATTGAATTATCAAATATTGTTATTTTGGATCCTCAACATTTCACAAAGAACATATTGGGAGACTTATTTAAAGCAGACGAATCAACAAGACAAATGAGATTAAATGGAATTATTGATTATTTTCAATTAAATAAGGTTTGGAATGGACCAACAACTTTGATTGATACTTATTTATCTTTATTGGAAAAATTTGAAGTTTGTTTTCTTCTGGAAGATCAACAAAATAGAAATGAAAATGAAAAGAAAAATGAAAATCAAAAGAAACTTATAATTCCCAATTTACTTTCAGAAGATAAAATAAAAATAATTGAAGATAAGTTAGAAAAGATATGGCCACCAACAATTCCAAGAGGAAAAATCGAAATTGAAAGAATATTTTCATTTAATCAAGTTCCAAGTGAAATGGTTTCAAGATTATTGGTTCGATTTCATGATAGAATTGTTGATAATATTATTTGGAGAAGAGGTGTATTATTAAAACATGTTGGTAATCAAAATGAAAATGTTTTGTGTTTATTGGAAGTTAAAATGGAAGAAAATTTATTTGAAATTAGAATAAGAGGAAAAGAAAGAAAAGAATGTTTAGAAATGATGAAATATATTTATGAAGAAGTTAAAATAGTTAGCGGAAACTATGGAGGAGTGAAATGGAAAGAATGTGTTAGATCTCCTCATTTTTCAAAAGGGTTAATTGATTTGGATGAGATTCTTGAAGATTGTAAATTGGAATTAAAAGATAGAAAACTAATATGTCCAATTACTCATTTTCCAATTTATTGTGAAGATTTATTATTCAAAACCGGTTTGCATGATACTTTGGATAATCAAAATAATATTGGTACTTTTTTTTTTCAATTCTTTTTTTTCCTTCAATCTTAAATAAATAACGTTAATAAATTAATCAGGAAATGAATATTGGAAATACAGCTATGAAAATCAAAATCAAGAAAGTCAAAAAAGTGAAACAGAGATTATTTTTGAAAATTCACAAAAATTAAATGAAAAGGAATATAAAAAAGTTGAATACTTGCTTGATATACTTGGATTTGATCTATCAAAAATTGATAAAGTTATTGGAATTGAAAAGGAAAGTTGGAGAAAATCATTTGATGATTCGAACGAAAAGTTGTTTGGTAAACATCGAAATAGTCCAGATTTGTTCAAGAAAGGAGATTGGATTGAACAATCAGAACCAGAATTAAGAACATCATTTATTCAATATTTGGGTGATTATATTTCAAAATTTAGAAAAGTTGGATGGAACCATGGAAATAAGGTAAACTTTTTTGAATACTTTTCTTATATTTATTATAATTGATCCTTTAAAAATTGTAGCCATTTGTGATTCCAATGATTCAAGGAACAACTGAAGATGCTGCTTGGAAAATTTGTTTTTTTTTTTTTTTTTTTGTTGAAATCCTTCAAACGATGAAAAATCCAAAATTTAAAAATAAAGCTGACGATGGATTTGGAACAGTTTGTAAAGTTGATGCTGGTTATTATTCACAAGGTTTTCTTTTTTCTTTTTTCTAGTTTGAGATCAACTTTACTCAACAATAATAAAGGAGTTTACATGACATCTAAAGTCGAATATGCAGCAAAATATTGTCAAAGCACTCCTAAAGCATTTGTGATTGGATTTGTGATAGTTGGAAATCCATTCCCGGTAATGGAACACCCATTTATGACAAATGAAGAAGGGAAAGTGGTGATGCAAGATAACAAACCAAAGAAAAATGAAAATGGATATTTAGGAAAGCCTATAAATCCTGGTTATCAATCTCATTTCACTCTTGGTATTCTTTCGACTTTCTTACTTATTTTTCTTAACATTTTAATCAACAATAAATTCAAAAAGTTGATGGTCGATTTATTAGCTCAGCCTTTCCAATCACCAAAATTGAACAATTAAATGAAAAATGGATTGCTGATGAATTAGTTGTTCATGAATCACAAACTTATCCATCTTACATTGTGCATTACAAATAAAATCGATCTACATTTTTGTAATTGTTTTCTGTTTCAAAATTAAATTTGTATTGTTGAGCATGATGTGAAACAAAATTTATTTATCAACTACATTTTATTTTTATTTGTTTTCAGGCTAATTCTAAATCATAAAATTGGCCAAAAGGTGTTTTCAGTTGTTATTCTTGAGTTTTTGAAAAAGAAAAATGACAATCTTTCTGTTTCTTTCCTTTCTTATTTGATTTCTTCTTCTTCTGGCTTCCAACTTTTTTCTTTTTGAGAATGGAGCAAATTGAGAATATATCTTGTTATTGCATGAGTTCCTTGGCCTTGAACTTCAATTGGAATTTTTTTTCAACTCCATCAAATTTATCATCATCAGTTCTAAGGGGATGGTTTTTAATAAAAAAAGAAAAAGAAGAAAAGAAAAAAGGAAGGAAACTTACTCGATTGATTTTAGTGTTGTGATAGAATGTTCAAGATTCCAGAGTAACATCTGAAAGAAACTTAGATACCCTTTTGTATCAATGTTGCAATTTAAAATTCTAGTTTGAAAGTTTGGAAAGTTAAGAAAACAAAGTGATAAAATAAAATTGGAAAAAAAAAAAAAGAAAAAAAAAAAAATGGAAAAAAAAAAAAAAAAAAAAAAAAAAACTTTATGGATTCGAGTTTCTGATTCTCTTTAATGAAAGCTTCAACAACTTTTAAACCTTCATTTTCAAGTGGATTATCAATAATTCTATTTATTAAAAGAAAAGTTTGAGTTTAATAATGAAATGAATAAAAAGAAAAAGAAAAAAGAAAAAAAAGGAAAACTCTAAGGAAGTTAAATATGGGGCAAATTGATGGAGATCTTTCAGCTTCAATGCATTGAGTTTATTTTCTTGAAATCTTATTTGAAACAAGAAAATAATAAAAGTAAATAAATTGTTTTTTGATTGAAAAAAAAAAAGAAAAGAAATACATGAATCCTTCAACATAATTTTCATTAGTTTGAATATCTTCCAAAATTTGTTTAAAATCTATTTCAGTTATTTCTTCTTGTATCAAATGAAGAATTTGGTTTTTTGTTTTCATATGTAACCATTTTTTACGATTCTCCACTAATTGTTAAAATGAAATTGAATTTTTTTTCTTTTTCCTGAATCATAAAAAAAGAAGTGAATTCTTACAATTTGATTCATAATTTAATATTAAATTCGATATTTCAACATCTCCTAATAATGTTGCTTTCTCAATGACAGTTTGACCTTGAAAAATTGCTTTTGTGTTGATAATCTTTTTAGAGGTAAATAATATTTTGAATAATTCCAATTGTACTACATTCAAGAGAGCAAATAATGGAGTTAATCCATTTGATGCTGGTTTGTTAATATCAACAAGTTCATGAGTCAATAATATTTCAAATATTTCAAGATTTCCTTTTTGACAAGTAATAATAAAGGGAGTGATCCCATCTTTTGCAGATAGATTTGGATCAATTCTAGGATCTTGTAATAAGAGTTTAACAATATCAACTCGACCATAAAAACATGCAACAAATAATGGAGTTCTTTGAAATTTTTCTTCTGCCCAATTAATATCAATTTCTTCTTTTTGAAGCATTTTTTGAACACCTTCCATATTTCCTTCAAAGGCTAATTCCCATAAATAACTTTCTATTTTATTTTTATTTTTATTTTTATTATTTTTCAAGAACTTTTTTGACTTTTCTTTTTACTTTTTACTTTTTCATTAATTCATTTTTTTTTAAAAAAAAACCATAATAATTGATCTCTTTTTGTAATTGCTGCCTCACATTTAAAGGATTCTCCTCATATTCAGTAAGTAATCTTACAATTTCTGCACCATTTTGATGTCTCCTTATGACATCTTCTGACTGTTGTATCTGAGGATATGCGTTAATTTCTGCTTGATCTAAAGCAATTAAGCCTTGTGCAACAGCCGTTGTTGAAGTATTTATTTTTTTATCAGTAGCTAATATTAATTTTACAATCATCAAATGACCATTTTGTGAAGCTTGCCACAGTGGAGTACGACCATTTGTTCCCGAAGCATTGACATTTGTTCTTTTATCGAATAAGAGTAATTTTGCAATCTCTGCATGGCCACTTTCACAAGCGATTAAAAGTGGAGTAGCTCCAGTATCTCTTGGTTGATCCACTTCCACTCTTGGATCATTTAATAATAATTTAACAATTTCAATTTTCCCATTTTGACTTGCAATAAAAAGTGGTGTACAACCTTAATGTTAAAGTTTTGTTCAAAATAAAATGATGAAAGAAGAAGAAGAAAGAAAAAGAAAGGGAAAAAGAAAATAAAGAAAGAAATAAAAAAGAACAAGTAAATAAAAAATCACCTTGGGTTTGAGCAAGATTTACATCCACATGAGGATCAGCCATCATTAATTTTACAACTTCAGTTTGTCCTTCTTGACATGCCAAGAGAAATGCTGTATTTCTTTGTGTTGGAGAAAAATAATTTGGTTCAATTCGAGGGTCTTGTAAGAACAATGATACAATTCTTGAGAATCCAAAATAACAAGCATACATCAATGGTGTTATTCCTAATTCATCTGGTGCATTAATATTCAAGTTATAAGTCAATAATCTTTGAACTTCATTTGTGTTTGCTTGACAAGTTTTCTGGCGAAGTTCGACTTCTAGGTGTACCATTTTTTCTAAAAATCTAAATTAATTGTGAAGACAAAAAATCAATTAATGGATTAAAGCTTGATGTTTAATTAGTAATTGAAATTAAAAAATAAATCATAAATTTTAAAAAAAAAAAAATCAAACAACTTCAACCTGAAATTTTTATTTTGAACCTCAAATGTTCAATTGTTCAGATGCTCAGATGTTCAGTTGTGCAGATGTATGCTCAGATGCACAGATGTCCAGAATCGTTCTTTTTGATTTGTTCTTTTTTTTGTGGTTCCTGACTCCAACAAAAAATAAATCCTCAAATTTCCATTTCCAATTAGACTATCAGACAAAATTTTAATTACTATGATCAACTTTATAATCAAAGGCGTCAATTAAATATAAAAAAATAAAATAAAATAAAGAATAATACTTATTTCTTTCCTCTTATTGTGCTTGATTTTGGGATCACAGCTTATAAAATCAGAATATCATTTTGAAAAACTACAATTAATTTGATTTTTGTTTTTTTTAAAAAAAAATGTTAACCATGAATAGAATGCTTGAAAAAAGACTTTGAAATTGGAAATTGAAACTGTTTTTGATTTAGGATAAAACTTTTAATTATGGTCAATAATAAATACATAACATCTAATTTTGAGGTTGAATATTTCTAATTTTGAGGTATTCATCTTTTGTAATCAAATGAGGAGATGCCTCAGTAAAGTTCTTTTTATTTGAAACAAATATTGCAAGATATCCTTCTGTTGTTGGCTAAAAAGAAATGATTATTTATTATTCATTTGTTGATTATTTGTTTATTTTGACAAAAAAGAAACAGAAGTATAAACCTTTGAATTGAGTAAATCAGGATTTGTGAGTAATTTTGAATTGACTTCAATTAAATTGGCATGAACTCCAGATCTCATTGTCCATTCTGAACCATCATCACATCTTATTAAACATAATCCCGCATCTGGTTGAAGTAATACCGCTCCTTAATGAATTCAATAGAAAATAAGAAAGAAAAAAAGAAAGGAAAAAAGAAAAAAAAAGAAAAAAAGAAAAGAAAAAAGAGAATTAGAAAATCAAATGAAAATAAAGCAATAGTTAAATAATTCAATAAAAATAAATAAATAAAATTCAAAACACTTATCTTTTTCTTTTTTCCTTTGATTTGAAAATTTGAAATATCTTTTTTATTTTTTCCTAAATTGAAACTAATTTGAATTATTTTTCTTCCATTATCAAATATTTTATGACTTGGTGCTATTCCTGTTATAAGGATTCTATAAAAAAAAGAAAAAGAGAAAAAGAGATTAAAAGAGATTAAAAGAGATTGAGTTTAATTCAAGAAAGAAAATAAAAGAATAATTTGAAACCTATTTGAATGTCTATAAACATATTGATCTTCTCTATCTTTTCCCATCATATCTAAATTATTTATTTTGAAATCAATATCATTTTTATTGATCATGAAATTATAAAATTATAAATAAAACAATTTTGAAAACATCATACTCATATAATAATATTGATCATAATATCTATCAATCACTGATTTGAATCCAAATATTTTTGTTTGTTCTTCTTCTAATTAATTTTTTTGAGGTTTTCAATTTAAATTAGAAATTTAGATTTGAAAAGAAGAATTGTAAATTAAAAACAATACCTTCATCATCATCATCATGATTATATTTAACTCTCTTATTTTCTCTTCTTTCATTCAAATCTCCTTCTAATTCCTCATCTTTCTCATCTTCTTTTCTTTTCTCGATTTGCTTTTCTTTTTGCTTCCCTTCCACTGCATCAATTTCCATTTTTCTAGATCTTCTAATATACATTTATTAAAAAAAAGAAAATTAGTATAATTTATCATTTGATTCATTCATTTGTATTGTGTTCATCAGTTGGAATGTTATAAAGAAATCAAATGAGAGATGGAATTGAAAGTGAAAATTGATTTTTTTTTTTTTTTTTTTTTTTTTTTGAGTTCAAAAGGGCCATAAGTTGATTATAAATCATTAATTACTTGTTCTCTTTTTGAATTTGAAAATTTTCTTTTTTTTTCCCTCAAGAAAATGGAAGAGATCACTGAGAAAGTTGCTGCTTTGAGAGGAGATTCATATAAGCAAAGTATGTTTCATAGATGAAAGTATATTTCTCTTTCAATTCATTAATCATTCAATTCTTTTTTTATTCTCGTCAATCATTCTAATCCTTTCAATATTTTTTTTCTTCAAAAAAAAAAAATCATTTAGAACCATCTCCATCTTCTGTCTAGCTCATCATCGGGGATAGTAAAGGTTCTGAAGTCTCAGCCACTAGTGCATCTATATCTAAAAAAATTTGTTGCTGGACTTCACTGAGCTTTTTTTTTTTTTTGTGATATTTGGCATAAACCAAATTATTTTCCAGCAATTTTGAGTTTCACCAAATATAAAGTCGTCTTTTATGTAATTTAGAATATTTCCCTGTTTATTTCGAGCGTAGTCTACTTCACTCGTCAGCAAATATTGTTCAAGCCAACTTTTATGATGGAATGATCAAGTCAAGCGAAAATTATTTCTGGACCCTTGCAGTGTTTTGTTGAATCAATGAAAAATAAAAAATAACAAATTGTTTGCTTCAAAAAAAAAGTTTGTAACAAATTTAATAGAATCGAGAATATATTTTTGAATTCAATTTTTTTTCTTTTTATTTTATTGTTTTGCTACAAAGTTATTAAGAACAAATGAAGCATAAGTCTTAACTCCGGCATAGATTTCTTGAGCAGTTCCAAGAATTTGAGATTCAGGAAGTCTATTGTTTTTGAAAAAAAAAAAAAAACATTTAATAAAGAGTCAATAAGAGAGTTTAAAAAAAAAGAAAAAAAAGGAAAAGGAAAAGAAAAAGAAAGAAAGTTCACCTAAATCCATATAATCCACGATCTCTTAATTCAAAACAGAATCCCCATAAATCAAGTTCAACAGTGAACCAATCATCAGATGCACCAGAAACTGGGTAGAGTTCAGCACTTCTAATTGAAGAGTAAGATGTACCAGTGGTATCTTTAATGGCAGCAGCAATAGAGTCACCTAATACTTTCAATTGAGCTTCATCAGGGTGAAGATCATAAGTCCAACCATAAGGTCTCATGATATATTGTCCTTTAGATTGAAAGGTGATGTTTTTTTAGTTTTCTTGGATAATAATAAAAAAAAAAAAAAAAAAAAAAAAAAAAAAATTGAATGATGAAAAAATTTTTTACCATAAGAATGAATATCAATAGCTCCAATTCTGTTTTTTAAGTTTAACATGTAGTTTTGAATTCCAGCGACTTCTGGTTCAGAAGCTGGTCCACTTCCATGATAATCTTCAGCACATTTGCTATTTGAGCTTCCAGTTCCCCAGAAAACATCAAAGTTTCTGTTCAAATCAACACCTTTACATGTGTTTCCATCATTGGTGTTACGATTTTCTATAATTATAATGAAATTTGTTTTTTTAAAGAAAAGAAAAGAAAAAAAAAATTAAAATTACTTCTCCACATTCTATCACTATCCCAAGAGTAAGAGTATCCATCAGGGTTAGACATGGGGGTAATAGCAAATTCAACTTCGTTCAAAAGATTGGTGACTTCTTGATCGTTACCATATTTTTCAGCAAAGGTTTGAATAATATAAACAACAGTGGCAGCACTGATCCATTCTCTTGCGTGAATTCCTCCATTGATATAGATGGATTTCTTTGTTGTTCCACTGGTTCCAGTGATATGGACAACTGGGATATCACGGTTTTCAATACTTCTACCAAGGGATGAGATTCTAACAACTTGAGGGTATTTAGAAGCAATTTCTTGAACTTTAGCAACGATTTCATTGTATGGATGGTAAGTTTTGTGGTAAACATCACTATCGTTAAAGTTGTTAAGATAGTATTCTCTAGATTCTAAAAGTCTTTTGTTTTCGACTTCAATTTGTTTTTGAACATCTGGGACAATAACTTCACAATGTAATCCATCAAAAAGTTCTCTGTATTTGGGTTCAATCATCACATCAACAGATTCAATACGTCTTGAAAGAGTTTCAACATTTAAGGCACTAATAATACCTCTGATTAAATCAGCTTTTTCTTCATTAACCATAGAGCATCTTTGAACTGCATAGCCAGTGTAATCAGCCTATAATAATATTAATTATTAAATTGAAGAAAATTTGAATTAAAATAATAATATTTAAAGTTTACTTTCCAGCCTAAAGCAACAGCAAAAGCAATAAATAATACGACAGCAACACTTCTCATTTTCTATTAAAATTTTTTTAATTTTATTGCGAGATCTCACATTTTAATATTTAATTAGAAATAATAAAACTATTACAATATTTTATTTGAATGATTTCACATTCTTATTCTTTTTATTGAATTTTTTATTTTATTTATTTATTTTATTTTATTTCAATTCTCCTTTTTTTTAAAAGGTCTAATTAATCCTTTCAAAAATCATTAGAATCTTTTATTTTTATTTTTTTTCTTCCATTTCATTGATGCAATTTATAAAATGTTAATCAGTTCGTTATCTTTTATCTTTTAAATTCATGAAAGCTTATAATTAATGAAATATAAGTTCGTTAGTTAACTTTTTACTTTTTTGCTCTAATAAAATTTTCTTATTGCAATTTTTTAAAAACTTCAAATATCTTAATTTTCTTCTTCTTCTTAATTTTTTTTCATTAAGTTATTTTTATTGATATATTTCATTGATCAAAATGATATAAAACGTAAGTTAGTTAGTTAGTTAATTCATCAACTCATTCAATTCATTTCATTCATCTTCTTCTCTTCTTATTTGAAAAAGAAAAAGAAAATTTTCGAACCTATTTATACTTTTTTTTTCGATTTGGGTCACCTGAGTATGAGAGCCTGAGAAAAAAAAATTTTTTTCCTTTTCATCAACCCTTTTGAATCATTGATATAATCAAAACTCAAGTCAATTTGCAAAACTTTGCTTCTTTGTCTCTTTTCAATGTTATAATAGAAAGGTTTTGGAATGAAAGAAGATATAGTGTCTGATTTTTTCTCTTTCGAATGAACTATTTTTTTGTAGATATATCAGTTTTCTTTTTTTTTCTTTTTTTGCAAAAAGTTGTTGAATTTTGATTTGACTTTGATGTTATCAATCTTCTGACCAAAGTCGTTCTTTTTTACATAATGAAGTAAAGTGATGCTTTGTCAAAAACTATTTCTATTTTCACTTGTTCCTCATAAAAATCTCAAATAAATTAAATTAATGGACTGAAGTTTCTATCACAGTATTACTAAATAAGAAGTTTTTGATAGCATCTGATTCTGAAAGGAATTTGAGTTCCAAAATATTGATTAATTGTAAATTAAATTTTAAATTTGAAAGTGTCTTGAAAACAAACCAAAAATATATTGTATTTTTTTTTTTTTTCTGGATTAATTCCTCTAATCTTCATCAGTTGCATGATCAAACAAATAATTTGCAGCTAATGTTTCATTTTTATCACAAGCAAAGAAAGCTTCAATTACTTTGCTTCTTTCAAATCCTAATCCTTCCAACTATTGATCAAAAAAAAAATTTTTTTTAATAAATAAGAAAAATCATGAATTAGAAAAAGAAAGAAAAAAGAGAGAGAAAGTACTCTTTCAATTGCTTCTTTTTCTTCTGGTGTAACTTGAATTGCATTTGGAGGTAATTGTGCTGGATCTCCTCCTTCATTTATCAAACGAATAAATTCTTCTTGATTTTCAGTAATAAGCTAAATAATAAAATAAATTAGAATGAATATCATTTTCCTATTTTTTGAAAGAATTTTAAAAATGTTAATTTTCGAAAATTACTTGAAGTAATTGAGGGTTAGATTGTCCAATTTGCTGTAAAAGTGGTTGAAGAAGTTGAGGATTAGATTGAACAACATTTCTCATTTGTTGAAATTGGGGATTATTACGTAAGAAATCAAGTGCTCCTTTATTTTATATAGAAAAATAAGAAAATAAAATAAATATTAAAAATAAATAATAAAAATAAAAATGTACCTGGTTGACCAGTGGCAGCTTGTTGGTTTCCTCCAAAGAAATTTGGAAGAGGAGCAGGTCCTCCTTGTTCAGTTTGGGTTTGTGGTTGTGGTTGAGTTTGAGTTTGAGTTTGTGGTTGGGTTGGAGCTTTAAGAATGAAAAAAAAAAATTTTTTTTTAAATAACCAAATAATAATAATGAAAAAAAAAAAAAAAGCATTAATACCTCTTTGTGCTGGTGGATTCATTTGAGTTTGTTGCATTGCTTGTTCGACATTTGGTGGAATACCCTTTTTGTTTTTGATTTAATTTTATTTTATTTTCAAAAATCAAAATGATGGAAAAAAAAAATTTTTTTACATTGAAGAGATAATCAACAGCTCTTTCGGGATTATAATAAGCGGCTTTAAGAGCTTTAACAACTTGTTGTTTTTCAAATCCCATATCGATTAATTGATTGACAACATTATCAAGTTCAGCACCAAGGACTTTATAATTAAATTGATTTTAATTTTAGTATTTCAGTTCAACTGAAATGAAGAAAAAAAAAAGAAATTAAAACCTAAAGATGAATCAGGAGATCTTTCAGTATGTGTAGTTTCGGTTGGAGTTTCAGTTTTAACTTCTTGTGGTCTATTCAGAAGAAAGAAAAAAATTGATTTTGAATTTTTGAATTTTGAAAAAAACAAAAATATTTTACTGTTCTTGTTTAGTTTCTTCGGGTTTTGGTTCTTCTTTTTTTGGTTCTTCTTGTTTTACTTCTTCTTTCTTTGGTTCCTCTTTTTTTGGTTCTTCTTTTTTCTAAGAAATAAAAAGAACCAAATAAATAAAAAAATTGAAGTCAATTGAATTTTTAATTCAAATTATTTACCTTTGAGACCATAACAACGAAAAAATCGGTTGGAGTTAATCCCATGTTACTCACAATATCTGTATCTTGCAAAATTTTACCTAAAAGAAAACGAACAAGGAAATTTTTTTTTTTTTTTCATTTCATTTCATTCTTTTTTGTTTTTGAAAGAAAAAATCAAACCTTTTAAGATAATTTTTTGTTGAGCTGGAGCACCGACATTAAACTCATTACTTAATCTTTCTTTAAGGGCAAGGATCTATAATTTTTTTGAAAAAATTCAATCTCATGTCCATTTTACAATCATGAAAGAAAAGAATAAAATGTTACTGTTGTGCTATCTTCAGTTTCCAATTCATATTTTTTTTGAGTTAAATCCTTTACGACGATTTTCATTTTTGTAGAATCTCAAATTTTGTGTGTAAACTTTATAAGAATAATAATAAACTTCTGAATCTACAGTAGAAAAAAAAAAAAAAAAGAAAATTTTAATATTGTCAAAGTTTCTAATAATTAATGTCTTAATGAATGAAAAGAATGAACAAAATAATTAAAAATAATTGTCAAAATTTGGAATACAAAGTCAATAAGTTCAATAGAATTGAATGCTAAAGAATTCATGTCATAATATTAATTATGAATTAATTCAAGTCAATATTATACATTTTATACATTTTTTCAATTCATTTCTTCGATTTATTCAATTCATTCATTAAACGCATTTCAATTCATTAATTTTAATATTATTATTCAACATTCTTTCATTTTGACAATGCATTTGAAATTCTAAAATATTCGCCATCTATTTTCAATTTCATCTAATTCATCTGTTTCAATTTATATCTTGTTCATCTATTTCAATTCTATTCTGTTTCATCTCTTCATCTATTAGATCATCTTTTCGTTCATCATTTTCAATTCATCTATTAGTAATAAGAGTTAGTAATAAGTAAATTTCGATTTCAATCAACCAAAAAAAAAATATCAAAATTTCTTCCAACCAAAATGTAAAGTTATAACTTACAATTATAATGTATAATTTATAAAATGGATTCGATATATAAGTTTTATAGATACGATGTTGAGAGATAGGTTTGGTATCGAAAATAAATTGTTTATGCAATGCAATAAAATCCTTTATGCTTAATCATTTTTTGATCAACTATATCGAGAGTTAATCAATCTTTTAATCAATAATCAATGATAATAAAATGTTGAATTGTGAGTTGTGTTGAGGGTTGATGAAGAAGATGAGGATGGAATTGGGATTAAATAAGAGTATTTTGAATTGAAAAATGGAAGGATTGGATGCTTTGACAGAGAAAAAAATTGATTATGCCGCATAAATAAAAAAAAAAAATTATTTATGCCACAAAGGAAGGAATCGAAGCTTTTTCCTTTTTTTTACCTCTCTCTTATTGCATAAACAATTTTTATCGGTTTGATTCAAAACCAATCTCAACTCTATCTATCGATTACAACTTCAAGAATAGCTTCAATTACAACTTTAAGTCTTTATTTGTTGGAGAAAGTTAAGGATTTTTGATTGATCTAACAAGATTGTTGGCATTCCAATCGGATTAACAAAGTTTTTAATCATTGCATAAACAATTTTTATCGGTTTGATTCCAGTCAATCTCAACTCTATCTATCGATTACAACCTTCAACCCTTTATGTATTAGAAACTTCAGGATTTATCATTGATATAACAAGAATATCAAGTTTATTATCCAAATTGTTATTGGAATTCTAATCTTGACAATGTTTTTCTGCATAAACAATTTTCAAACCAAACCAATCCCAAACTCTAAAGGATCGATAGAACTCAATCTTATTGCATAAACTAATCAACTGATCGAAGTCATTATCAAGATTATACAAGCATTGCAATTTTCTTCTTTCTCAGGTTTGTGTTGATTCCACTGGAATTATTCGGAGTTTGGAGACAGGCTTTAAAGGTCGAATGAACAATATGGCATAAAACAACTTTTTCAATCCAATCCACTACTATTTGACTTCTAAAGTCTTCACTTTTTTCCCAACAATGTAACTTGGAATGGAAAGATAAAAGTTCAGATGGAAGCAAAATCAAGTTTTTTTAAAACCCAAAGTTTGTGAAGGTAATGTTTAAGTAAGTCGAATTCTGGTTATAGTAAATTGGATTTTTTTCGAGCATAATTTGGATTCTGGATTTTATTTACTTTATTTATTTATTTATTTTCTTGAAAATGATTTACAAAGCAAGGGTAACTTCCTGAATAAAGTTGTTTTTACATTAATTTAGTTTCATTTAATTTAATTTATTTATTATTTTCAACTTGATCAACAAAGTATGAATGATTTATTTTTTTACAAGAGAGAATTCAGTTGATTTGTGATATCATGAAAATAAGGTCTTTGATCGGGGTTTTGAAGCCAACAAGCTTGCATTAAGTCAATTAATGTGATTGTTGCTTGATTATCTTTGTTAATCCCAGAAATTGAGGGCTAAATATAAATAAATAAAAAATAAATAAATACAAATAGGAAAAAAAAAAAAAAAATTAAATAATAAAATTAAAACCCTATTCCCATTCAAAACTTCTGATTGAATTTTATCATTTGAAAAATCAGGCCATACAACTTTTCGTGTTAACATTTCCCAAATAATAATTCCAAGTGAATATACATCAGATTTCTTATTATCCTAAGGAAGAAACAAAATTATTTTCAATGATCAATGAAAAAAGAAAGTAATAAAGTGAATGGTGTACTTGAGTTGTTCTATTTTGAATTTGGGAAAATACTTCAGGAGCAGCATATCTTGGTGAAAATCCAACTTGATTACGAACTTTTTGACGGTTTTTCACAGCAAATGATGAATCTGATGCCCTTGCTAATCCAAAATCACAAATTACTCCTAAAATATATTTTTTTTAAAAAAGTAAAAGCAAATGAGAAAAAAAGGAATCAAACCTTTGATAACATATTTCCCAGGAGATGTTTGAATTTGATCTATTAATACATTTGAACTTTTTAAATCATTATGAGTAATTCCAAGTTCTTGAATTGATGACATTCCTGATGCAATATCACTTTTATTTTTTATTTTTATTTTCAAAAATGCTTCTTTGAAAAAAAATTACTTTGTGAGTTTCAGAGCAAGTAAAGGTGGTAAATCTTCATTTGGATGATGAATAAAATGAAATAAATCGAGTTCATAACGTTTTGTTACAATACAATATTCTGGTTCAAGAACATATCCAATCAATTTAACAACATTCACATGAAATGAACATGACCTATTTAAATTAATTTTTAATTTAAGAATAAAGTAATAATAAATTCAAAAGAAAAAATAAATAAAATGAAATAAACCACATCAAAGAAACTTCTTGTAAAAAGAATTCCCTATTTTCTTCATTTGAAAAAACATTTTCTTGTAAAACTTCTTTGATTACAACTTTATCAGTTCCATGTTGTGATATTAATTCTTTATCAAGTAATAAACCAGTATAAATACATCCACCTCCACCTTTTACAAGTTTTTCTTCTTTCCTTACTTGATTTGGATATTGAAGTAATAAAAATCCTGGAACTGAGACTCCTGAAATTTTTTTTTTTTTTTTTCTGAAAAACAAAGTTCAAAGATGAAAAGAAGGAAAAAACCATGAATTGTGTTCATAACTGTTAAATCAGCTGTTATATTTGAGTTTAACTTACGACTGACTCCTTTTAAATGATTCTTTGAACTTGTTTCTAGAGGGATATTAACTTCTGAATTATTATTTGGTTTATTACTTCGATATTTTCGATAAAAAAGGAATCCAATTATTAACAAGATCAAAATCAGAACTAAAAGTCCAATAATTATTCCAACTATCATTCCAGCTGAAATTGAAAAGAAATTGTATTGGTCAAAAAAAAAGAAAATAATAGGAATAAAATGATAATGAAAAAACTTGGAGAGGAAGGTTTCTTTTGAGCTATTGGAAAATAATTTGTTTGAGAATTTTTTGGAAAAAGAAAAAAAGAAAAAGTAAAAAGAAAATAACCAGGAAGTGTCGTGATTTGAATGGATTTCCCAAATGGTTCCTTAATCCCATCTTTTAATGAATAAACTGTGATTGTATATCTACAAAAAGAATAAATATCAAATTGAAAGAATTAATTAATTTGCTGGGGAAAAAAAAAATCAAACTGGGTTCCAGGCTGAAGTAACGTAGCATTAAAACTCGTTCCAGTTTGGGTAATGAATTCTGCAATACTCCTTTTCGTTCTAAAATAAAATAATCAGTGAGAAAAAAAAAAAACAAAAAATGACAAATAAATTAGATCTAAAATATCAATTGAAAAAAGAAAAAAAAAGAGAGAAAATAACATAGGTTGAACGACAACTGAATAACTTGTTGCCAATGAAACACCATTCCATGATAAATAAACCCATGTTGAACCAATTTCAACAATTAAATTTGATGGTGCTATTTTATTTTGTTGAAAAGTTCATTTGATTAGAATTTGATAGAAAATCTTACGAGAGATTGGAGTTTGAAATTGAATCGTTTTTCCAATTGTTTCAAATCCCCCAACATTTCCAGAATAAATTAAGATGGTGTAATTTGTCCACTCAATTAGCTATTCAATTTTAAAATGACAAAGTGTTGAATTCAACAACAACAACAAAATAAATAAATAAATAAATAAAAAAATACGCTATTCATTGTAACTTGATTTGTTGTCACATCTAAACCTACTCCATCATTAATTGGAATTAACATTTCTTGAATAACTAAATAAACACGATAATCAGTTGCTCTCATTGGAATATCCCATGATAATATGGCTGAATCAGGTTTGGCAATCACTTGAATATTTGTTACTGGTTCTGGTACTTTTTTTTATTTTTATTTTGGATAAAGAAGAAAAGAAAAGAAAGAATAAAGAAGAAAGTAGAAATTAACATTGAACACAAGGTGATTCAATTTCATCAAATTTGCCAACTGTATCACTTGTATTCAAACAGTTTCGAAATGGGAAGCCCCCATATCCTTTTTCACAATCTCCACCTAAAAATTAATCAACATTTTGAAATCAACGAGGAAAAATAAAAATAAAAATAAAACTGGTTGTTTCATTGGAAGTTGTTGGTGGCCAATATGCATTTCCTTCAATTACTGAAAGACATTGAAGTGCTATTATATTTTCAAGACAAAATTGTGAGAAAAATATAAGAAGTGGAAGAAGGGGGAAAAAAAAAAAGAGAGAGACTATCAGTTGAAAAGATTGCACTTCTTCCTTCACTTAAATCATAACCATTTTCGTTTCCTGAATAAATTGTAAAAATATATTTAACTGATTTTTCAAGATTATAAACAATTGTTGAATTAATATTTCCAAAATCATTTGAAGAAATTAATGTTTCATTGAAATCTTTTTGAATTAATTTATACTGTGTTGCACCTTCACTAATTTGCCAACTTAATTCAAGTGTTGTCATATTAATTCTTATTGATTGAATAAATAATGGGGCTATTTTATTTCGAGATTAAATTGAAATTGAGATAGAGAAAGAAAGAGAAAAATGTTATACGAGCAGGGAAGGTTGTAAAATTGAAACTAGTTCCAATAGTTTCAGGGTTTGCAAATATTCGAATTGTATAATTTTGATTCGGATAAAGATCATTAATTGTGGTTCTAAGTCTTGTTTTTGAAGTGGACTGAGTAATATGGAGTGATATTGATGATAATAAATTTTGCCTAATCATTTGAGTTAATTAAGATATTGTTCCAAAAAAAAAAAAAAAAAAAAAAAAAAAAAAACAAATTTTTACTTTTGATCAAAAAGTTTTGCAGAATATGATATTGCTCCTAAACTTGGAGTCATAAAAAAGGTGATTGAATTATATGTTGGTGGTCTTCTTGTAATTCCTGAAACAGCTATTTTTAAATTAAATTTAAACCAAAATGAAAGAAAGAAAGAAAAAAATTACGAGAAGGATAAGTAATTGAAGTAATATCTTTAAAGTACTTGAGTGAATTTGATGAAACTTGAGTAAATAATCTGATTTTATAGAAAGTGTATGAATCCAAATTTGAGAAGGTATAACTCGTTGTTGTTGATTCGATTGTCTCGTTCAATGTCTTATTTATTGTTGATTGAATTAATTAATTAATTAAATGAAAAAAAAGAAAAAGAAAAAAGAAACCAAATTTCCAAATGTATCAACAATTCCAACTTGATAACTTTTTGCATCTGGACTTATATTCCATGAAATTGAGATTGAGTTGGATGTTTTTTCTTTAACAATTGGAATTGAAACAACTATTTTACTTCCATCTATCAAGTTTATGATTTGAATTGTCATTTTTTTATTTTTTTTGAAAGTAAAAAATGATTAATTTAAAATTAAATTTGAACATTCATTAATACAAGAAAATCCATCCCCAAAATATCCACTTTTACATTGACAACTAAAGCTTCCTTGAGTATTTGTGCATATTGCAAAAGGATGACAATTATCCGTTCCCAAATTACATTCATTAATATCTATTTATAAAATTTTGAAGATGTGATACTATCCCATAAAATAACAATCAAAAGTGAAATGAATACCAAGACAATCAACGCCATCATAGCCAATTGGACATTCACAAATAAAATCTGTTGGTCCTGTTGAAATACATTTCCCATTTCCACATGGATTTCCACTCAAACATCCATCTTTTTTTTTTTTTTTTTTTTTTTTTTTGGTTATTTTGTTGAATTAAAATAGATTTTTTTCGATCTTTCTTTTCATTTCATTTTTGAAAGAAATAAAAAAAACCTTGAATATTCATAATGACTCCATTTAATTTTCCGTTGTCTTCCCAAGGATAAACATCTTTAATCCACAATTTCCATTTTCCATTTGGATATTTACCTCTAAAATTTGAAAATGGTCGTTCTGGTCTTAATGAACTCGCAACAACATTATTTGAAAACAAGTAAGTTGAAACTGAATCCTTTGCTGAATCAGTAAAAAGTGTTCCATCAAATACGTTTTCAAAATCAAATCCTCTTTGATTACTAAGAGTAATGTGACTTCCATCTGGTCCATATAAGCGAATTATTAGATCAGCATTCCAAGTATGAGTCAACCAAATCTGTAAAGTAATTATTGAATATGGAGAAAGTGGAACATTTAATCCTGAAACATAAATATCACTTTCAGTTGTTTTAGTTTCATCAATAATCAATGATTCTTGTTTTCTACAAATAAGATTTGTCCTATCAACTAAACTACAAGTTGGACATGGATTTGTTGGGGAACATTCTATTATCGGTTTTTCATTAATGGAGAGTTGAAAATTTTTTCAAAGAAAAAAAGATACCAAAACAACTAATTCCATTTCCAGAATAACCAAGAGGACATGAACATATAAAATTTCCAACTGTGTTTGTACAAATTGCATTGGAATCACAATTATCACTTCCCGTACTACATTCATCAATATCTGTTCAAAAATGTATTGAATTTTGAAGAACAAGAAAAGAAGGAAAAAAGAGAAAAAAATAAAATAAAATTCTTACCAAGACAACCAACACCATCATAACCAATTGGACAATCACATTTAAAAGAAGTTATACTTGTTGGAATACATGCCCCAATTCCACATGGATTTCCCATCAAACATCCATCTATTTATTTATGTGTTATTTTTGTTTTCCGATTTTTTTTCTTTTTCTTTTTTTTTTTTGACTCTTTCTTCATTTATTTTACCTTGAATTTCCAATTTAACTTTATTTAATATCCCATTACTTCCTCCAACAGTATCATTAATCCATAATTTCCATTTTCCATTTGGATTTTTACCAATAAATTTTGAAAATGGTTGTTCTGGTCTTAAAGATGTAGCAACAGTATTGTTCCAAAATGTATAATTTGATACAAAATCTAAAGCCAAATCTGTAAATAATGTCCCATTAAATATATTTGTATTAGTTCCACCTCTTTTATTTGTAAGAATAATGTAACTATCCTCTGGTCCATATAATCTAATTTCACAATTTCCATTCATTGGATGAATCAACCAAATTTGGACTGTGATAACTGCAGATGAAGAAAGTGTATCATTCAATCCTGAAAAAGTGAGAATACTTTCAATTATCACTGGACCAGGAATGTTATTGAGAGGTCTTAAAGTTGTATCTTCAAATATAATTGTTGATGGTGGGGAAAATGTTGTTTTCGAAGTTGTATCATTTTCATAAAGATTTGATGTCAGCTGTTCATCTATTTCATTTTTATACTTATTATTCGTTTCTCTATTTCATTTTTTTTTTTTTTTTTCTCGAATTCTTTGTTTCAAAAAGAGTCATTTTTAATTACCTTCAATATTCAATATGAAACTCTTCAAAGTTCCATCATCTTCCGAAGGATAAGTATCGATAACTCTTAACTTCCATTGCCCATTTGGATTTTTACCTCTAAAATTTGAGAGTGGATCTTCTGGTCTTAAAGGGCTAGCAACAACATTATTTGAATATGTATAAGTTGAAACTGAATCATTTGCAGAATCTGTAAAAAGTGTTCCATTAAATACATTGTCCTTACTTCCTCCTTGAAGGTAACTTAGAACTACTTCACTTTCATCTGGTCCATATAAAGAAATAATTAAGTCATCACTCCATGTATGAGGCAACCAAATCTGTAAAGTGATATTCGCATTCAAAGAAAGTGTATCATTTAATCCTGAAACATAAATAACACTCTCAACAAAATAGTCGCCTGTGATGTCCATTGATTCATTACTCTCAAAAGAAGCAATTGAAGAATGAACAACATGTTGAGTTAAGTAAACTAATAATACAATGAAGAAGAAGAGAATAGAGAGATCAGGAGTCATCATCTTCTTCTTCAGCATAATTAATTTTCTCAGCTTTACTTCTACATAATCCTCTTCTTTACTTCTTTACATTTCATAGGAATAACAACACTCTGCTTGGTCCTAATAGATTTAGAATTGATGTAGAATTGATTTAGACTTATTATTGTTTGAGTTTTCTCTACTTTACTTCTCACAAACAAAGAACAAACAAACAAAGAAACCAAAACTAACCTCCTTCTGTAATACATAAATTATAAACTCCATAAGTTCAAGAGAGCTTCAAAACATCATTTCGAATGCATAGATAGAGTGTAATGAGGGAACATCAGAGCTTCTCCTACTCATAAATTAATTAATTAATTCTGAATTGTAAATTGTGTAAATATGAATTATAAAAATACCATTTTCACATTGAAATCGACTTTGAAAGAAGCTTGAAAATTTGTCTTTAGCTAGCTGATTAACGAACAGAACAGAAATCAGTTCAATCAGTTCATATAATCTTGTAACTTTGAAAGATGCTTGAATCTATTGCAAACGAGTAATCAGATCTTCACTTGCGCACTCGTCCTTCGATTCTAATAGAATTTCTTTCAGAATATCATAATTTCATTGATTCCTGCATCATTACACTTATGACTATTACAACAATCTATCTATTACTCTATTCTCTGATGAAATAAATGTAGAAATCTTACAAATCTTAATAACAAATCGTTGAAATCACTTTGAAGGAATCATAGCGCTCTGATGATTAGAATCATTATGAATGCTATAACATTTACTAAGATTTCAAACATTTTTATTTAATAATAACAATCTAATATTTTAGGTTTTATTAGTTAGACCGATCTATGAGTTTTTAGCTAGACCTTGTGAGATGGAAATTAGAAAATTAATTAGAAGATGGGCTGAGTCATAGGGAAATCATGTTGCATTCCAATTGCCAGCTTTAACATTCTTTTCTTTTTAAAAAGTTGAAGATAACTCAAAATCCTTTTTTACATTCTGAATTAGAGAACAGTTAGAATAGAAGGTACTTTACTTTACTTTACTTTGTTTTCATTGATTGATTGCTTTTATTTTTTATTTTTATTTCATTTTATTTTTTTGAAAGAGATTTGAAATTTCACAATCTACTAGTATTAGCTATAGAATTCTTGAATTGAATCTAACCTTTTGTAAAGTTTCAACAAAAATGTATTCTTGGATCAAGTTGATAACAATTAATTTTAGTCCTGTGGATGAATTACTTCGAACTCCTCGAGAGGCATTTGGACTCAGTATACCATATTTCAATATCTTGGTTAGAATTTATTGATTTTTTTTTTTTTTTTTCTTTCCTTTACAATGAATGCATTTCTTTTTTTCTTCTTTGAAATCAATTAACCAATTCAATTAAATAACTAGTTATGTTTACTTTTCACTTATCCATTAGCTTTTATATTTCGTTCTTTACCAACTCCAAAATTAAAACATATATTCTCTTTAGTTGCAGGAGTATTATTTGCTCAATTTTATGCTCGTGATGAATGGTGTCATTCTTTTGGATCAACAACATTAACTTACATTATCCTTCTCTTTGTTTCTCAAAAATATTCCCCAACATTAATTTTTATTATTGCAATTGGTTGGTTAAGTTATTGTCATATGATTAGAATGGATGAAACAATTCAAAATGATCCTTCAGGAATTCAAATGATTTTAACAATCAAATTAACAAGTCTTGCTTTCAATATTCATGATGGATTTACCATTTCTTCATCAGAAAATAGGAAGAATAATGGACAAAATGGTCATAGTAATCATCATAATGATTCGGTAATCAATGAAATTATGACATCTGAAAGAATATTAAAAGAGAGAAAATCAAGAGCTGTTTATGAAACCCCTTCCCCTCTTGAATATTTTGGATATATGTATTTTTTTGGAGGAATATTAACTGGACCAGCTTTTGATTTTGTTGAATACTCTACTTCAGTTGATCTTTCAAAATATAATCAACATTATAAAGATGGAAAAAAACATCTTCCTTCACCTTTTTATCCTGCAATTGGAAAACTATTGAGTTCTTTAATCTTTGTTGCTGTTTATGAATTTCTTAGACCTTCTTACCCAAATTCACTTCTTAGAAACCCAGAATTTCTTTACTCTCAAAGAAGTATTTTTGCAAAATTCTTTGATATTCTAATTATTTGCTTTTGTGAAAAATCAAAATATTATTTTGTTTGGTTAATTGCAGAAGGAGGATGTAATCTTTGTTATTTTGGATTTGAAGGATATTCAAAGGATGGTAAACCAATGTGGGGAGGAATTAGTAATGTTGATGTGATTGGATTTGAGACAACTCAATCAGTTAGAAATTGTACCACTCTTTGGAATACAAATACTTCACTTTGGTTAAGAAGATATGTTTATGAAAGAGCTCCACCTCCTTATAATTTAATTGCAACTTATATTGTTAGTGCTTTTTGGCATGGTTTTTATCCTGGATATTATCTCTTTTTCTTCTCAATGGGAGTTTTTCAAGTTACTGCAAGAATTTGTAGAACCAAAGTTCGTCCTTATTTCTTAGATTCTAATGGTGAACCTTTACCATCAAAAAGAATTTATGATCTTCTTGGATTTCTTGTAACTTATAGTCTTGTTCATTATTTTTCCACATCATTTATTTTATTATATACAGATCAAGTTTTAGAACTTTGGAAATCATTTTATTTTATTGGTCATATTGCATTATTAATAGGATTATCTTTTTCATTCATTCCAAAAAAAAGAATTCATCATAAAGTAAAATCAAACTAAATCAATTTGTTTTATAATTATAAATTTGATTTATTTGTAAATAATAATGATAATAATAAAAATAATAAAATGAAACAAAATTTTTTTTATTTTATTTTTACACGATTTGAATTTTTTTTTTTTTTTTTTTGTTAGAAAAAACAAAAGAAAAATCAATTATTTAGTCATCGATTCTCCAAGTAATTCAAGACCAGTTTGAGAAATTTCAGGCTTTTCCATTTCTAATTCTGTTTCTGTTGTTCTCTTTCTTCTACTTCTACTTGATGATGAATCATCTTCAATTAATTCACCTAATCCAGCATCTTTCCAAGCGTGAGCTAATCCTCCTGAGATTTTAAATTTTGAAAATGTATCTTGATTCATTTGTTGAAGAACCATTTGTTCAGCTTTTTCAAATAAAGATGGTGTAATATTTCCTTGATCAAAATCTTCTAAAATTTCTTTTTGAATATTATCATCGATATTAATGAGTAAAAGTGCTTTTGAATCAATATATTGTTCAATAATTTGTTTTGCTCTTCCTTTTCCAGCTCCTTCTTCAATACTTAATCTAAACTCTTGAACTTCTAAATAAAATTGAAGATTTTCGACACACCATGATTCAAGACAATATTTTTGAAATGCTTGTAATAAAGCTGGAGTCCTTAAACAATGATTAAATAAATCATCAGAAAGAGAGAGTTGACTTTCATGTCTTCGAACCCAAACTTTTTGAAATGAAACAATGACAGGATAATAAAGAGTAATTGCTGAACTTGTGATCCCACAAGCTAGTAGAATTACAAATGGTGCAAAAGCTGAAAGTGGATGAGCAGAAGAGAGGACTTGAGTTATAACATAAACTGCAAATCCAATAGGAACTAGAAATAAAAACACTTTGAGCTCTTTCTTTAATGAATAAGCATCTTGAACATTCCATAATAAATAGATTGTTAAGATTCCTGTAATGATTAAAAAGATGGCCCAAGCAATTTGTAAAAAAAACATTTGAGGATAACAAACGATTGCTTCAGTATCTGCTTCCTTAGCTCGAGTAATAAAAAAGACAAAGAGTTCATTTAAAAGAATCACTCCAACATAAAGTAAAAGATTGAACTTTTTTGATGTTAAGAATGCATACTTTGGAAACCAAAAATCTTGATCATTTTCTCTTTTTGGTCTTAATTTTTTGATATTCCATTGAGTGTGAAAGTATAATAACATTGCTCTTAATGGATAAGTCTAATAATAAGATAAAAAAAATTTTATTTATATATTTAATATGATTTCTTTTTTTTTGAAAATAAAATTTACAAAGAGCCAGCTTATGAAAAAGAAGGATGATATCCAAATTCTTAATGTACAATCAGCAGGAAATCTTGGTGAGAATGTTATCCATGATGAAAGTAATCCAAAAGTACTCATAATACATCCAATAATAGAAAGCTAATTTTTTTTTTTTTGAAATTTATTATTATATTTCTTTTCTTGAATTCAAAATTGTAATGAAAAAGTAATAGAAAAAGAAGCTTACTGGCCATCCTCTTTGAGAAATGGGCGTTCTATTTCTTCGAATCAGGACCAAAGCGCACCCAACACCAATGTAAATATAATAAAGAATTAAGAACAATAAAACAAGTTTATCTGCTTGTGGCGTTAATTGTCGAGCCATATTTTCAACTTTTGAGAGTCTTTCTCTTTCTTCTCTTCTTCTTTGGTTCTTAGAATAGGTTCAACAATAATGCTAATGGATAAATACGCTTCTTTTTCTATATATTTTTATTAAATTTTCGTTATTTTTTTCATTTTTTTTAAAAAAAAAATTTCAACAAAACGAACAAAAATAATTGTAAAATGACTGTTTTTTTAGAGAAATAGAATGAATGATATGTAAAGAATAAAATGAATTAACATCAAAAATGAAGGATTTGTTAAACTCCACGATGAAAGTGTTTCAGAAATTTTCGCAAAAAAAAACGAAAGTCATTGTTTTATCAAAAAAAACGAGTCATGTTTTTTTTTTTTTGAAAAAAAAAATAAGAGTCATGAATTTTTTTTAAAAAAATATTTTTAACTTGCATTGCATAAAACTTTTTCTATTCACTTTAGTTTTTTTTAAAAAAAAAATCAGTTGAGACAAGACAATTAGCTCTTTTTTAGCTTTTCCTTTGTTCCAAAATTTTTCTTTTTTTCTTTTTTCCCTTTTTTTTTTTTTCAGTTAGAGCATAATTAATTAATTAAAATCAAGAAAATCAAGGATTCAACAACCCAAAAACAGAAATGCAAATCGACTCCCGTTCCTTTTCTGGACTCAGATCAAAGGAGGATTGCACGTGATTTGTAACAAACGAACCCCAAAAAGAAAAGTGTTGTGCGATGATCAAAAAAAAAAAAATTGATCCCTCGTCAAGAAAGAATAGAAAGAAAGAATTATAATTGCAATGGTTATAATTCTTCTTCTTCTTTTTCAAATTCGATTCATTTTTATTGAGCTTGTATCAAATATAAGAATCTAGAATCGAAATAAATTCGGGTCATGAAAGAAAAAGTTTCAATTTGTATTCGATTTTTGGTATTCTGATAAGAAAAAGAAATGAAAAATTTAATATCAAAAGCTCAAATTTTGAGATTCTAGATTATTTATGGATTAAAAGAAAAAGAGAAAGAAAAAGAGAAAGCTCTTGAATGTGATGAAACAAATAACTTTTCTTCTTCTTCTTCTTTTGATTTTTTTGATTTTTCTTTTCCTTCTTCTTTCTTCTTGATTTTTTGTTGATTTTCTTTTTCTTCTTTTTTAAAAATCCTCAAGATATCTTTTCAAAAAAAAGAAAATTTGAATTTCGTCAAAGTTGAAAATATCTTGAGTTGACGGGAAAATAAATAATCATTTATTTTGAAATGTCATCTAATCAAAATTTGAAGCGATCAACGATTCATTCTTTTTTGAAACATCGACCTTATGAAATTTTAAATTGCAAAACAAAAACAAAAAAATTCAAAAACGAGCATATTCATTGAAACCCTTCTTCTCAACATCAATTGAATATAACTTTTAATGAAAATTTGAAAGGAGATCTATCTATCTTTGATTCTGAATATCAACAAGCAGATATTTTCAAGAGAAAGTTAATTAACTACATCGTCAGTGTCTAATTCTACATCAGAGTCATAAATTATTAAACCGAAAACAGTTCCTATTTCGTTTCTGTTGAGGGTGCGTTAAAGATCACCTTTTAACTCCTCTCAAGTGTACTCAAGCAAGCACCGAATGAGATTTTTCATTTTCTTCTTCAACTTTTCCTCTTCATTTCAATATTGTATGTGTGGTAAATTATTCGCTTGTTGTAAAGTTTTGAGGATTTCTTTTCGATTCAAAAGAATAAAAAAACAACTTTTTTCGCCATTTTTTCATTTTTTTTTAGAAAAAAAAAACATGGCGGATTAATTTTGGACCCAAAGCAAAGAAATCAAAAAATCATCATGCGTTGATTAATATCTCTTCTTCTTGATTGAGGAGTTCGAGTCCATAATAAAAGCTATCATGGATTCTTTTTTGAGAATGATCTTTCGATCAATTGAATTTACGAAAATCACTTTTCCTGTTTGATACATTTTGGTGGAGCTGACTTTTCCAGCTCCATACCTCGTGAAAGTCTTGACAATGGCGAAGGTATGATTTATTAGACTTTTAACTTGAACAAAGTAATTCAAAGTAATTTATTAATCACTTACATTGTGGAGTGTAGTGGGTTGCGTTAGTCTGGATCTTTGAGGAGATTATAGAGAGCATGACTCAAGATTATGCGTTAATCGTTGGCTGATTCTCACTTCTCTTCCATCAGCCCAAAGTAATTTTTTTTTCTTTATTTTTTTTTATTTTTTATTTATAAATTCTTTTTCAAACAAATATTACAGCGTGCTTTTGAAGCTGGATTGGAAATGAGTGATTTGGAAAAGGTTTTGTGTTAAGCGTTGGCTGGTTCCTTGCACATGACAAATTTTTTCTTTTGTTTTTGTTTTCTCCTTTAAAATTCCTATGCAAGCTATTTCCATTCACTAAAAAAATTTCCCAGTATTTTTTATTTTTATTTATTTACTTTAGTTTGTTTAAATTAAAGCAAACTAATATCCCTTTAAAGGACTTAATTTTGAATTCACTTCTTCGAACACTCTCTTCTATTTCTTTGTTTTGATGATCACCTTTTTCTTGGGAACACACAAAAAAAAACTTTGACAGTTTTTTAAAGTAAGTCTTTTTCCTTTTCTTTTTAAAGTCCTCTTTTTTTTTTTTTGGAATCAAAAATAACTAATTGTTCACAAAAACAATATGAAATAGATGAATTTCAAAAAAACGAAATGGGACCACCCAAATTATTACCTTCCATTAGCCATCTTCTTTTCGATTGATGCGGTTTCTTTTGCGTTCGTTTGTATTGGAGAAGTTCGTATATTCTTTCCTTCGCAAGTGAGAAAATAATAGTCCAAATGACTTACAACAAATGCACATTCTCAATCACGTCTTACTTGTAATTCAATTGATTTTTCTGTTGTTAACTTTGCTTCAAGAAGGAGACAATGATCAAGGACAAATTGAGATGAGAAAGCCCTTTCAAATCTTGGAGTAAGGCCTTAAAATTTTGTTTCCTAATCTCCCCTCGATGCTTTTTTACATGTTGAGCTTCCCTTTCAGATTGTATCTTGTTTAGCGAGCGCTTTGAAAAATATTGGTCAAAAATAAAAATAAGCTTGAATTAAAATAAAATAAAAATAAAAATAAAGCTTCTTATTTAATTTATCATTTCATTTTATGATTATTCTTTCAATTACAAAATTAAATTTCTTTCTTTTTTAAAATTGAAATTTCAAAATTTTCAAAAAATAAATAAGTGGGGAGATTATTCAAGGAAGAACTTTTGATCAATTTGTTTGAATGAAGGTCTTTCACTTGCAACTTGATCCCAACATAATTCAATGACTCCTGTTAGTAATTCAAGATTTTTATCTCCTTTACTATCTGGAATTGGTTCTCTTTGTCCTGATCGAACATGAAAGTCTATTTCTGTTGTCTCTTTCACTAAAATATGATTTATTATTTATTGAAAAATAAATTGAAAATAATAATAATAAAAAATTGAAAAACAAATAAATAAATGATAATAAAAATTACAATTTGACCAAGGAATCTTTCTAGACATCATTTCCCAAATAATGATTGCATAAGAATATACATCTGCTTTCATTTCATCTTCAACAGAAACTTTTGTTACATTAGTTGTCATTCTTCCAAATACTTCTGGAGCTGAATATCGAGGTGAGAATCCTTTTACATTTACAACTTTCTGATTTATCGTCTAATTAATGTTTTTTTTTTTTCTTTTTAAAAAAAAGTGAGAATATAAAGAAAAAGAAAAAGAAAAATGAATTAAACGATTTCAAGTCTCTATGTGCTATTCCATTTGAATGAATCATATTCATTCCTGAAGCAATATTTTTTGCTAATCTTAAAATGATACCACTTGGTATATCCGTGAAGGATCTTGTAATGTATGTATATAAATCTTGATCATATAACTAATTTATTTTATTTATTTATTTGTTTATTTGTTTATAAGTATTTTCAAAAAAAAAAAAAAAAAAATCAAATAAAAGAGAAAGAAAGGAAAAGAAAAAAATACTTTCGTAATAATACAACGGGGATTTTCAGAATAACCAACCAAAGTAAGAACATTTGGATGAGATGATATTCCCCAAATTATAGCTATCTCTTGTTCAAATCTAATTTGATTGTCTTCTTCTGAAAAGTTTTGATCTTCAAATAATTGTTTAATTGCTACATTCTTAAATTTAAATCTCTATTTGATTTAAATTTATTATTTAGAAGAATATTATTATTTTGAAAAAGAGATTTTTTATAAAAAAAAATAAATAAAAATTTACTTCACTCAACTTTGGATCAACAATAACACCTCTATAAAGTATCGCACAACCACCACCTCCAATTTGTTTTTCTTTTCGAATTTGAGTTGCGAAATCTATATTCATAAATCCTGGCATCGATAACTCAAATTTTGTATTTAACAATGTTGCATCTCCAACTAAAATTGTTGATTGAAAACAAACAAATAAATAAATATGATAATTATCGGTCAAAAAAAGAAGAAAAGAAAAGTACCAATAATAGTTGTATTTTGAGAAATTGAGTTTTGAGAAATTGAAACATCTTCAAGAGGTATTTCTTTCTGACTTTCTTGTTTCTTAATGGTTTTCTTTTTTTTGTTTTGAAAATAAAAAAAAAAAAAACATACCTTTTGTTTTCGAAGAAAGTAAAGTATCAATAAAAGAAGAAGAAGAAAAGCCAAGAATCCAAAAGTAACACCAACACCTATTCCAACTGATTGATTATTCTCGTTTTTTTCATTTGAAACTGTAGGCCCATTAGTTGGTCCGTTGGTCGGATTTGATACTGTTGGTCCATCTGTTGGATTGGTACAACTAATACCATTTCCTTGATAACCTTCTTTACATGTACATATAAAACTTCCTGGAGTGTTTGTACAATTTGCTTGTAAGCTACATCTTCCATTATTTGTTAGACATTCATCATTATCTATCATTTTCATCGGTATTGATATCATTAAGAAAAAAAAAAAAAAAAAAAGACTGAAAATAATAATAATTCATTACCAGTACAATTCAAACCATCTCCTGAATAACCTGTTTTACATGTACAATAAAAAGCTCCTTGAGTATTTGAGCATGTTGCTTGAGTATCACATCCTCCATTATTTGTAGCACATTCATTAATATCTTTATTTTTATTTTTATTTTATTTAAATGATCATCAAAAACAAAAAATTTGATTAATATAGATCCCACCCTCACAAGAATCACCATTTACTGAGAATCCAGTTTTACAAGCACAATAATAACTTCCTTGAGTATTAATACAATTTTGATTCACATGACATCCTCCAATATTTGTTGAGCATTCATTAGTGTCTTTTTTTTTTTTTTTGAATTTGAACCATGATAGTGAGCAACAATAAGAAAGAAAAAAAATTAATTAGTACCTTCACATGTACGTCCATTTCCTGAATATCCTATTTTACAAGTGCAATTATAACTTCCTATAGTATTTGTACATGTTGCTTCAGAACTACATTCATTACTTGTTGAACATTCATCAATATCTATTACATATTAAGGTTCAAAATTGAATTATTTGAAAAAAAAAAAATGAGAAATTACCTCCACAAGAACCAGAAATAGAACTCCAATTCCCAACTGAATCATATTGAATACACGATCTTGAAACTGAACCTTGATAACCACTCACACATTTTCCATTAACTGTTTGCCCATTTGATAAAGTTTCATTCCATTGTGCGTTTTCTTCATTTTCAATCTCTGGGCAATTAACTATCAATTACAATTTTATTCAAATGGAATCTTCAAATTTTAAATTGATTAAAATATTAATTATAAAAGAAAAACAAACCAGGATCACAATTTGGACCATAATAACCAGTTATACAAGTACATTGATGACCACTTCCTCTCATTGAACAAAATTCAATTTCTGAACATTGATTTGAAGGACAACTTGTACCTAGTATGATTATGATTTTTCTTTAATCTATTTCGTATCCAAAAAGTATCAAAATGTATTACCACATTGACTGACTGTAGTAGAATAATCATTGGTTGTGATGGAACCATAAGCAAGAACTGGACAATCCCAATAATTATCTGAAAGAACCCTAGAAAAATTTCAATTAATATTGAGTATTTCTTTTCTTTCTTTCTTTCTTTTCTTTCTTTTCTTTTCTTTTCTTTTTTTTTTTTGAGTTAGAATATATATTACAATGTAGTGAGTTGTGAGAAACTTAAAAGGTAATTAGGAATGGTTCCTGTAAACTGATTATATGCAAGTTCTCTTTTAAATTTTGTTATTTTGGAATTTTTTCACAAAAAAAAAAAAAAAATTTTAAAAAAATAATTTTACAGCCATGTTAAAGATGTCAAGCTACTGAATTGAGAAGGAATTGGTCCTGAAAGCTGATTCTCATTAAAACGACTATTTAATTTATTTATTTATTTATTGAATTTGATTTATTAAAGGAATGAAATCAAATTCAATAACTGAGATAAAATATGATAAAGTCAAGAAAGTTTACATTTGTTGTAAAGTAGTTACACTTCCAAATTCAGTTGGGATTGTCCCTGTTAATGAATTACCCCATAGTTCTCTATTTTAATTGAATCGTTAAGAGTTGGAAAAAAAAAAAAGTAAATGAAATCTTTGTTACATTTGTTTTAATTTGTTTGCATTTGCTAGTTGAGTTGGGATTGTCCCTGAAAGATCGTTTGAACGAAGAATTCTTTTTGATATGATAATTTCAATTGAAGAAGATAACTCTTTGATTTTTTTTTAAAAAAAAAACTGAATTGAATTTACAGAGCTGTTAAAGATCCTAAGCTTCCAAGTTCTGTTGGGATGGTTCCTGAAAACGAATTAGACCATAATTCTCTATTTTTTATAAAGTAAAATTAATGAATCAATTGAAATTAAACGACGGGAAAAATGAAGATGATGATTTTACAAGGTTGTTAAAGCAGTTAATCCTCCAAATGTTGTTGGGATAATTCCTACAAGTGATTTTTGAGATACAGCTCTATAATTTTTAGTATTTTTTTCAATCAATCAATTACAATTCTTTTATTATTCTTATTCTTATTCTTATTGTTCAAATCAAAAGAGAAAAAAAAAACTACAATTTTGAGACTTGTTGATTACTTCCACTGGAAGGGGTACAAGTAACTCCAGTTTGTGTACAATAATTACTTCCACTCCAACTTAAAGTACCTTTTGATGCCAATGAAGTATACCAATCTGATAAAATAGCTTGTTGAGCTGCAATCAATGCACCTATTTTTTTTTTAAAAAAAAGGAAAAAGAAAAAATGAATCAAAGAAAGAAGAATTGATTCAAAGGAAGATCTATTTCAAAGAACTTCAATATCAATGATAAATTTGAATATTCAATCATTATTTTTTCAAGAAGTTCAAAGAAGATTGAAGCACTTTTCATGACTTTTCATTACTTTTCTTCCAACAAAAAAAAAAAAAAAAAAAAAAAAAAAATTTAAAAAAAAAAAAAAAAAAAAAAAAAAAATGAACCTTCAGAAAACTGAAACAGACAAAATAGAAATCCAATCTTATACAATAACATTGCTCATTCAAGAATAGGATATAAGATATTTGAATCCTTAAAAACAATGAATTGACAAAGATTCTTTAGTATTACAATTAAAACTACTAATTGTACAATTTGCTCGTCTAAATTTTGAAGTTTTTTGAATATTAATATTAATGAAATTGATCTTGAAAAGTCAATTAAATTAAGATTTTCTTTGAGTTATAAACTATAAATGTCTTACAATTTTATAAGGTCTATTCAAGATATCATAATTGAATTCGCGTGGTTCGAATTTTTGAACATTTTTGAACATTTTTGAATGGATTTTGAATGGATTTTGAATGAATTTTTCAATAGATTTTGTCAAAAATGTATGAAATTCAAACTCTTGAATGAACTTTTGAATTGAAATATTAGATTCTTTATTCTATAACTTTCAGTTCATTCTAATGGTTTTGACTTCAATTAACTTATGTTTTCGGGGTTTATACCAAGTAAATTAACTTTGGTTTTATTTACAATTATGAGTTGAAAAATTGAAGTTCAAAGTAAATATTCACAATCAAAAGTTTAAATTGTTGCAATTGAGAGTGTTAAGTATTGAAGTTAATCAAGAGAGTTCGTATTTAAAGTTAATTCGAGAAGCAAAGCTTGGTTTTAAAAAAACTTTAAAAATTACAAAATTACAAAAGAAAAACTTGAAATCTTATCGAAATGTTAACAAAATTATAACACGAATATATAGAATCTGACCTCCTGTTTTCGAATTTGAAGTTGTTGAATTGATATTCTTTAAATTTGAAGAGTTATAGGGGATAGTTATAGGTATATTGAATTGAAAGTGTTCGATTGTTGGAGTTAATTGATTATGCGGGGTTTTGAAATGAGAGAAAAAGGAAAAAAAAAATAGGAAAAAAAAGAAAATGCGCACCAAAAAGGAAATCAAAAGGGCAAAGGTAAAAAGAACTTTTCCAAATGGAGAAAATAAAAATAAATAAAAATATAAAATAAAAATGCAGAAATGAAAAAAAACCACTCTTCAACTTCATCAACCTTTGACTTTACTTTTTTTTACTTTTCAAAGTCTTTATAAAATTGAGTTTTCCAAGTAGTTTTATCATTGAATTCTTATTCTTTTATTTTATTTTTTTAAAAAAAGAGAGAAATCAAAGAGTTTGTTGTGATTTTTTTTTTTTTTTGGAAAAAGGAAGAAA
>Ga0209960_1000801_pt1 | contig 54953 bp, 93 predicted proteins | sample ThiBiot_500_plan_2_FD_183947 | JGI IMG/M metagenome (GOLD analysis project Ga0209960, IMG submission 183947) | Wastewater bioreactor microbial communities from Cape Town, South Africa - Thiocy_expt_500_plan (SPAdes) | ecosystem: Engineered > Bioreactor > Thiocyanate-remediating >... | reverse complement strand
GGGGGGGGGGTGTGAAACAAGCCAGTGGTCAAATTAGCCTATATGGTTATCAGGGCTAATCACGTCCAAATGCAACAGATCTAGCGATCATCAAGCTATCTCAATGGTGCATCACAACGCTGCATCTCTGCCGTGATCGCATCGCACCATCTCTGCCATGATCGCATCGCACCATCTCAATGGTGCATCACAACGCTGCATCTCTGCCGTGATCGCATCTCAACGTTGCATCTCTGCCATGATCGCATCGCACCATCTCAATGGTGCATCACAACGCTGCATCGCACCCCAGCGATTGCCCGATGCTGCAACATACCTGCTAGATATGCCACGGTTGCCCCAGCGCGGCCCTCTCAGCGCCTCTAGCGCCCTTCCCCATACCTGAGGCCCACCAGAGGCCACACACGCCCCAGCAAGCCCATAGAGACGCTGGCAGGCGGGCCTTTGTGCGCCTGCCTCACACGCGAGGGCACAAACCGGGCGCTGGATATGCCCAAGGATGCGATATGCGGCCCTCTCAGCGCGTCGAACGCATGAGACGGGGTAACGTAGGGGCGTTGGGATTGTGGCGTTGTGTGGGGCGCGTTGGACCCCCCTACCCCCTTCTACGGGGCGGCATGGGTCAAACACACATTGCGCAAATTTTTCAGATTTAACTTTTTGACCACTGTGTCAAAATTTGTTACATCACCCGCAGCAGCCACAGTACATTTACCGGAGTTGATACGCATGCCATGGTATGTTGAGAGCAATCAGGTTGGTGGATTTATAATTTACGAAGCACCACCTGATGCAACTGATTGGGCGCGAGGCGAACCATTTGAAACAGAGATCGACGCGATCAATCATGCGATGAAGATATGCCGCGACAATATCACTACCGCGCGTGAGACTTTGCAGACTTTACGTGATCGTAAACGTGAGTTGTCGCCCACCCGCCGTAACACATGGCAACCCGAGCGCAGTTGACACGTCCCCCGGATCGATGACATATCCGGGGTGCTATGGTTTTTCTTCGATCCGCATATGAACAATTGACCCCGACTGAGCGGGCTTTCGTGGATAACGCCGTCCATCATATCGAGGGGGCGGGTACTCGCGCGAAAGAGCCGATCAGTGTGGCTGCGCGCCGGGTTGAGGTGCAAAACGAGATCGTCTCATGGTCGCGTGGGATGATGGAAAAGCCCATGGTCCTTGCTGCGATCACCGAGAGGGTCAACAGCATCGCCATTGCGCAGGAGTTGACAGCCCAAAAGATCATCAGGGAAACTGTCAATATCGCAACGGCAAACATGGGTGATTACATTGCCTATGACGATGATGGAAATCCCTACTTTACGTTGGCAAAATGCACCCGAGAGCAGTTGTCGGCTATCAAAACGCTTGAGATCGAGACGAGCGGCAAATGGGGTGAGGGAAAGACCAAGATCAAGGTTGGATTTCACGAAAAACTCACCGCCATTAAACTGGCAGGTGAGTATATTGGCATGTGGAACCCCGATAACCCGCATTATCGTGCGCAACAGGCTGAGAATGCTGCGGCATTGCCTGCCGATACCACACCTGAGGCCGCAGCAGACGCTTATCAGCGCTATTTGGAGGGGTAAAGCACATGCCGCGCACACCCATTATTCATGCTGTGGTTCATTTGCGCGACAAAGATGGGCGCTGGCAGACTTACGGGACGCTTTGTGGGCTTAAAAAGCGCAACCCCAATGAGACAACGCATATGAGTGGTAAGGTAACGTGTGGATCATGCCGCCGTATCATTGATTGCAGGAGTGAAGCATGCAATTAACCGACAAACAGATTGACCACATGGTAAAGCAATTTCTCGGTTGGGCGTTGCCTGAGAATTTCAGCCCTGATGGTGGGATTACATTCGATCCTATTGGCAATCTCGGCACAGATTGTCAGTATCGCAGAACACCGATTGGCACAAACCTCTTGAACGCCGAACAAGCGCGGGAAATGGTCAAGGCCATGGTAGCGGCGCTACCCGATAGTCCGCCCGCGTCTGTGGATGAGTTTACTCGCAAGCGTTGGAAAACGATGGAGGGGACGCAGCAGCATAACCCCGTCACTGCACTTGAGATCGCGCTGGATGACATTCGCAGCGGCAAACGCAACCCGAAACATGTCATTGTGGTGTTTTCTGATACGCCCGAAGAGGACGGTAAGACCATTCCTCCGGTCGGATGGTATCAGGCAGGGCAATATGATCACAATGGGCAGGTAGGTTTGCTGCACACTGTTGCGGCATTTATGACGCGCGACGATTATCCGCAATAACCATGTTTATCGATACCAATGCTGATCTTTTTGCACCTCGCGCACCGGTATTAAAGCCGTGGCGTCCACGCGCCCTGACACATGAGGAATGGCCGTCACTCGATTACCGGGCAGTCTATGCATGGCGTATCCAGACGCTTGATTTGCTACGACGCGATAGCACCATGCTCAAGTCAGCGCGGGAATATTACAGCACCCATCCAGCCCAATTTATTATGGAATGGATGGACACCTATAACCCGCGTAAAGGTAAAGTAAAATGGATGCCGTTTGTGTTTTTCAAACGGCAAGAGGAATTCATCACTTACGTTGAGCAATTGCGGCGCGATAGTGAGAATGGATTGGTTGAGAAGTGCCGCGATATGGGTGCATCGTGGATTGGTTGCGCCTACAGTGTGTGGTGTTGGTTGTTTCTGCCCGATGATGCAACGGGGTGGGGCAGTCGTAAACAGGAGTTGGTTGATAAACTCGGTGATCCCGATAGTATCTTTGAGAAAATCCGCCTGCTTATCCGACGCCTGCCGGATATTTGGTTGCCGGAAGGTTTCAAATGGCGTGAACACTCAACGTTTTGCAAACTGATCAACCCTGCAAATGGTGCGGTCATTGCGGGTGAGAGCGGCGATAATATCGGGCGCGGTGGTCGTAAATCACGCTTCTGGAAGGATGAGAGCGCTCACTACGAGCGACCTGAAAAGATTGAGGCCGCGCTCGGTGATAACACTGATGTTCAGATTGACATTTCCAGCGTCAATGGCCTCGGTAATGTTTTCCATCGCCGCCGCGAGGGTGGCATGGTATGGGAACCGACTGTAACCGAATACCCGCGTGGCATGGTACGGGTATTTATTCTTGATTGGCGTGATCACCCGGAAAAGACGCAGGAATGGTATGACGCTCGTAAAGCTCGCGCAGAGCGCGAGGGGATGCAGCACGTATTTGCGCAGGAGGTGGATCGCAATTACAGCGCTGCCGTCCTTAATACCATCATCAAATATGAATGGTTGACGGCATGTATTGATGCGCATCTCAAGGTTCCTTATCTGCGCATACCGCCGCCTGACATGTGGGCAGCAGGACTTGATATTGCTGATGAGGGGCTTGACCGTAACGCCATCGTGGCGCGCCAATGGATCATTTTGCGTAGCGCGCATGAGTGGGGTGAACGGGACGCAGGTATAACGACACGTCGTGCTATCTCTGCATTACGTGAGATCAGAACCAATAACCGCATCGATTTGGAATACGATAGCATTGGTGTAGGCAGCACAGTAAAGGCTGAGTACAATCGTCTGGTTGACGATGGCATTGTATCGCGCAATCAAATCAATTTTAAGCCGTGGAATGCGGGTTCAGGTGTTGTAAATCCATTCTATCGCGTCATTAAAGATGACGATCAATCTGCGCTCAATAAAGATTTCTTCGGCAACATGAAGGCTCAAGCATGGTGGGCCTTCCGTACTCGGGTTTATAAAACGTGGCGCGCAATCACCTTCGGTGACGTTTATCCTGCTGATGAATTGATCTCATTTGATAGCGGTTGCCCCATGCTCATGCAGCTTCTGAAGGAACTGGCACAACCGACTGAGGGTAAATCGTCCGGTTTGCGTATGATCGTGGATAAGAAACCTAACGGTACTCGTTCGCCAAACCTTGCGGACGCTGCGATTATGGCTTATTTTCCGGCACCAGAGCCGGGATCGACGGTGGTTGTTGGAGGTTACAGTGGTTAAATTTGCTCTTAAGTCCAGCACTGCCGGGGTGGCATATGTCTCGGTTGACGGGGGTTATCTGCAAACCCCGCAGGATGCGGCAATTGTGCGCGAAAATCAAAAGCGCGCCAATTCGACGCGGATCACCAATAACGATGTGATGTTGAAGCGCGCACCCGACATTGCAGCGATGTGCGATTATTGGGACAAAACCACCAGCATTATTGACGGTATCGATGCGATGCGTCTCGGTGGAACGGAATTCCTGCCGTGTTTCACGATGGAAGATCAGATTGAATATGACTTTCGTCTCAGTCTGACCAAGATGACCAATGTTTACCGTGATATTGTCGAAAGTCTGGCAGCGAAGCCTTTTGAGCGTGAGGTGTGCATCAAAAACGATGACACCGTTGCTGAGATCGATGCATTCGAGGATGATGTTGATGGTGCGGGCAGTGACCTGACCGTTTTTTCAAATGCTGTATTCTTTAACGGCATCAATAGCGCTATCGACTGGATTTACGTTGATTATCCGGTGCGCGATCCCAGCGTTACCACACTTGAGCAATTCAAGGCCGCAGGTTATCGCCCGTATTGGTCGCGCGTTCTCGCAAGCAATATGCTCATCGTCAAATCCAAGATGATCAACAGCGTTGAAACACTGACATTTGTTCGCATCCTTGAACCGGGCAGCGGCGATGAACCGAACCACATTCGCGAGTTTGAGCGTCTCAATGATGGTACGGTTACATGCAAGGTCTATCGTGACAGCGGCACGATGAATAACGAAACCAAAACTGCATACGTGCTTGACACTGAGGTGCAACTCTCCATCACCAAAATACCACTTGTTCCATTTATCACCGGGCGTCGTGATGGCAGGACGTGGCGTGTATTTCCGGCAATGCAGGATGCCGCTGATTTGCAGGTTGAGTTGTATCAGCAGGAGAGCGGCCTCAAGTTTGCCAAGACGCTGACTGCTTATCCTATGCTCTCAGCCAGCGGCGTCACTCCTGAGCGCGATCAGGCGGGTAAACCTATTCCGGTACGGGTTGGCCCCAATCGCATCCTCTATGCGCCTCCCACCGGCGATGGCAAGTTCGGCAAGTGGGAGTATATCGAGCCGTCCGCCGAGAGCTTGAAGTTTCTCGCTGCCGATATTGAAGCAACGATCAAGGAATTGCGGGAATTGGGTCGTCAACCGCTGACGACAAGCAGTCAAAACCTTACCAAAGAGACGACGCAGGTTGCAGCAGGCAAAGCCAAGAGTGCAATCAAACAATGGGCGATTGGTCTGCAAAATGCGCTTGAGAAAGCATTGCAACTCACCATTGAATATATGCAGATTGAATTTGAACCTTCGGTGGATGTTTACACAGAGTTTGACGAGTTTTACGACGACAAATCTCTCACCTCATTGCGCGCTGACCGCGACAAGGGTGATTTGTCGCGTTGGACTTATTGGGCTGAGATGAAGCGGCGCGGTGTTTATTCGCCCGATTTTGACCCCGTAGAAGAGGAAGCGCGTTTGCTTGCCGCAACACCGTCCGATGGCCCCGATCTCACTCAACAGGTTGACAATCCCGAAGATTGACCATAGTGTCAAATTTTATCAAGGAAGGGTGAAACATGCGTCTTTTCAAGTTTGCGCTGCTGACTTCGGTGGCTGCGATGGCGTTCGATCCAAACGGAACGTGGAAAAAGGATGAGAATGGCAATTTGGTGGTTGATGCCAACGGCAATCCGATCATCATCGCCAACGGAACCGAACAATCGGTAAAGGGCGATACGATTGCCCGCACCATGGGCGAAGCGCGCGACAACCGCATTCGCGCTGAAAAGGCTGAGGAAGCGCTCAAGGTGTTCGAGGGTCTTGATCCTGCCGCTGCCAAGGATGCGATGGAAAAGCTGAAAAAGATCGACGACAAAACGTTGATCGATGCGGGCGAGGTTGATCGCGTTCGGCAGGAAATCCAGCAAGGCTTTACCGGGCAGCTTGCCGAGAAAGACACGACCATTTCGACGCTGCAACAGCAGGTCAACAATATGCTGATCGACGGCGCTTTTTCGAGCAGCCAATTCATCGCTGATCGCGTTGCGGTGCCAGGTGAGATGTTCAAGGCTGTCATCGGCAAGAATTTCAAGGTCGAGGATGGCAAGGTTGTCCCCTATGACCTGAGCGGCAACAAGGTCTTTTCCAAGAAAAATTACGGTGAATTGGCTGATCTCAATGAAGCCTTCGAGATTATCGTTGAAGGCTACCCGCACAAGGATCAAATCTTGCGCGCTCCCAACGCCAGCGGGGCCGGTGGTGGTGGTCAGGGTGGTCAGCGCGGCGGAAACAAGCAAATGCGCCGTTCGGAATTCAATGCTCTGCCCATTGCAGAGCAGGCCCGCGCTGCACAGGCTGCAAGCAAGGGTGAAATCACGATTGTCGATTGACAATGATTTAACCGGGCGGTAAAGCCCACATTGTTCCTTGATGTGAGGGGAACTCTCCCGAACTATACCGCGTGATGCATCCCCCGCATCACGCGGTATTTTTTTGTATTGACACAAGCGTTAAGATGAATAATTTAAGCTCAACGCTTCCGGGTTGGATGACCCTGCGTTGTTCTGATTGGATGATCGGAACCTTTTGCGCCAAAAGCGCATCAAAACCCTTCCATAACCCGGAGAATAACTGTGTCCAAGATGCAAGCCATGCTGGCTTCGCGTCAGGGTCCGATGATCGGCCACCTTGCCGCGTATGCTTATGCCAACACCCTGACTGGCCTGATCCCCGATATTTACGCGGCGCTCGACGTGGTTTCGCGTGAACTGGTGGGTTTCATTCCCTCGGTCAGCCGCTCCGCGACCGCTGAACGTGCCGCCGTGGGTCAGCAGACCCGTTATCACATCGCGCCGCCCGCCTCGAATGGCGACGTGACGCCTGCGATGCAGGTTCCGAACCCGGCTGACAAGACCATCGGCTATGACTATCTGACGATCAGCAAGAGCCGTTTCACCGACTTCGGCATCGTCGGTGAAGAAGCGCGCGGCCTGAATTTCGGTCCCGGCGTCCTCTCGGTGCAGGCGGACCTGATCGCTCAGGGTTTCCGTTCGCTGACCAACGAAATGGAGGCTGATCTTGCCGGTGCGGCCATGCTGGGGGCTTCGCGCGCCTATGGCACCGCTGGCACCACTCCGTTCGCTTCCGGCGTTGGTGACAGCGCGCAGCTTCGCAAAATTCTGGATGACAATGGTGCGCCCGGTGTGGGCCGCTCCTGCATCATTTCGACTTCGACCGGTGCCAATCTGCGCACCAATACGCAGTTGACCAAGGCCAATGAAGCCGGTCAGGTCATGACGCTGCGTCAGGGCGAACTGGTCGAACTGCACGGTATTTCCTACAAGGAAAGCGGGCAAGCCGGGTATCACATTGCGGGCACCGCTGCCAGCGCGACGACCAACAGTGCGGGCTATGCGGTCGGTGCGACGACGATCACTCTTGCTTCGGCGGGCACCGGGACGTTCCTGCCGGGTGACGTGATCCAGTTTGCGGGCGATCCCAACAAGTATGTGGTCGTTACGGGCGACAGCGACACGTCCAACGGCGGCACCATCACGATCTCTGCGCCGGGGCTGCTTGTGGCCATTCCGGCCTCGGCAACGGCTATCACCCGTCTGGGCAGCTACACGGCCAACGTGGGCTTTTCCAGCAATGCCATGGTGCTGGCCTCGCGTCTGCCCGCACTGCCGAATGAGGGTGATCTTGCTCTTGACCGGCAGATCGTTGTCGATCCGCGTTCGGGCATGATGTACGAACTCGGCGTCTATCCCGGCTATCGCAAGATCAGGTATGAGATCGCCTGTGCTTGGGGCTGGAAAGTGACCAAGCGCGAACACATGGCGCTCCTGCTGGGCTGATGATCGGATGGGGCGGTTTAATCACCGCCCCATTTGCTTTTTCTGACCAATCTGATAAATTCCCGTTTCCAACAGGAGAAACACCATGGAAACTCTGCCCACCGTCACCGTAAAAGGTGAGGATGGAAATGCTCTGCGCATCAATAAGTCTGACTATGACACCAACCCCACCGCATGGGAGTTGTTCGATGATGCCAACGTTTCGCCCGCCACCAATCCCATTGAAACCACCAACAGCCCGGTTCCGACCGGCCTCATGGTTGACAAGACCGGGCGCGGCGATGCCACCCGGTTTTATGCTGTGGATGCGACCAAGACGAAAGTCGTTTATCCCGGCCTTGACAGCGACAACGGCTATGCCACCGAGGGTGAAGCATGGGCCGCGATCATGGCGCTGGCTGCACCTCAGGCATGACATAGCCTGACAGGCGTGATATTGAAGGGCGGCGGTTAATTCTGCCGCCCTTTTCTATTGGGGTTAACAACGATGACAGAGCGTTACGGTACGCCCGATGGATTTCGGGCTTATCTGGCAGAGCGGAATATGACCGCCGCCAACAGCACAGATGATGCGCTTGTGAGCGCTGCGCTTCTCACTGCTACCGAATGGTTGGATAGTCGCTATCGCAGCGTATTTCCGGGCCTCAAGACCAATGGGCGGCTTCAATTGCGTCAATGGCCACGCAGGGGTGCCAGCGATATTTACGGCTATTATATCGACTATCTCACAGTCCCGGTGCAGATTGAGAATGCAACATATGAGGCGGCGCGCATTCATTTGGATGATCCCGGCGCATTGACGGTCAATTTCACACGACCTGAATTCACCGAAGCATCTATCAATGGTGCAATGATGGTGAAATACAACACCACGCTTGGTGTTCGCGATGTTCAATTGCAGGTTCAAGCGGTGGATCAGGTACTTTATGAAATCATTCGCCCTGCATTGGGTGGAAGTTTGAGTGCGGGGCTGCAACGATAAAGGGCGGGAATTACCCCGCCCTTTACATGTTTATCGATTTGCCCGGCCGATGTTGATCAGATGATGCGCTGAACCAGCGTATCCGAATTTTCAAGAACGGTGCCCTTGATCGCAGCGCGAACGGCATCATCCACGTCGATGGCTCGATACTTGGCGGTCACATTCGTGACGGGGTTTTCAGTGTCGGGAACCGTCTGCGACACGCCGCCCACGTCGATGGTCTTGGTGTTGAAAACGGGATTGCCGAGTGCGTCCTTGACCTGCACAACAGCCCGACGATTGGCGGCGCTGATCACGCTGGACAGGTTCTTCGCGGTCTTGCCCTTGACGCCGAAACAGGTGCCGACTTCGGTCAGCGTCTCGAAAGGATATTTGGTCGGATTGCCGCGCTTGCTTTCCTTGACCGGCAGGTCGATCTTGAGCGCCGAAGTGATCGAAAATGCAACGGCAACGGCAGCGGCATCAGCCGCAACCTTGGGGGTGGAAGCCTTGGTGGCCATGTGATATGCTCCTTGAGTGGTTGTCGTGATGACGAATTGTTGATTAGCGACGTTTCACCGCATGGTCAACAGGAGAATTAACGTGGCGCAAAATTTTTATCAAAAAATGCAGAAAACAGCACAAGGGCTGTTTGAGAAGTTTAATCAGGGTGAAATCCGCTATGTCATCGAGACACCGGGTAACGGACCTGCGGATAACCCCGGCGCACCTGATGTCAGCATCACACCGTTGCCCGGTGCCACGGCGCGAGGTGTATCGTTCAAGTTTCTGAACAACTCAGGCATTCTTGCAACCGATCAGGAAATTCATTTTGCTGGTGGGATCGTCGAACCTCAACCGCAAGGGTATTTTACGCTTGACGGGGCCACCAAACTAAAGATTGTGGAAATCCATCGTCAGCCGTCCGCAGGCACCGTTGTTGCTTGGACTGTGATCGCAAGGAAGTAATGTGACACCTCAGCAGAAAATCAAAGCGATCATTGCATTCATGGCACCTGAAATCAGGGACGCATTTTTGCTGTCCATTTCGGGGATCGTGGATAATGTTGTGATTGCTGAGATTGCCGATGCAATTGAAGCGGGTGATTTCAATAAGGTTTATGTGCTGCTGAATATCACTGATCCGGTGTTCAGGCCGATGCAAAATGCACTGGAAAATGTGTATGAACAATTTGCCGATGTAAAGGTTAGTGAGTTTCCGGCCAAGATTAAAACGCCATTCGGGACTATGGTGTTTCGCTTCAACATGCGTGATCCGGTAGCTGAGAAGTTTTTGCGAGATCAATCAAGCGATTTGGTCACTGCGATTACCGATGACGTTCGCACTGTCATTCGCAACACCATGACCGATGGGATGCAGCAGGGGCGCAATCCTCGGTCTGTGGCGCTGGATATTGTTGGGCGGATCGATCAAACAACCGGCAAACGCATAGGTGGTGTTGTTGGTATCACCGGTCAACAGGAAGGTTGGTCCCGATCAGTGCGGGCCAAACTGCAAACTGGCGATGAAACCTATTTCAAGCTAGCACTACGCGATGCGCGTTTTGATAGCACGGTGCGCAAGGCATTTGAAAGCGGTAAGCCTCTCAACGCTGATACCATTGATAAACTGGTTTATCGCTACCGCGACAATGCTTTGAAATATCGCGGCGATCAGATTGCGATAACTGAAATTGGATTTTCACAGAACGCATCTGACTATGAGGCTGTAAGGCAGGTTGTCGCTCAAGGTATGGTGAAACCGGGAGCCGTAAGCCGTGAATGGGATACCGTTGGCGATACGCACGTAAGGCACATGCACCAATTGCTCAATGGTCAAATCGTTGGGATGAATGAACCATTTGTTGCGGCGGATGGAAGTCAGATGATGTACCCCGGCGATGCGTCCTTGGGCGCACCAGCTTCGGAACGCATCGGTTGTCGTTGTCGCGCAAAAACCAAAGTGGATTGGGGATATGGCCTCTGAATTTGCCGCACAATTGCAGGCTATCGCTGATCGTGGCGAGGAAGTCATGCTTGCTTGCATGCGCAACAGTTTGCAAGAGTTGATTGAGGACAATATGCAAGTGCCCATGGCAAAAGGCGGTCGCATGCGAGTTGATACCGGATTTCTGCGGAGATCAGGCATGGCTAACATTGGTGCCATGCCAACGGGTGAAGCCATTCGCCCTGATGGAGCAAAACTGGGTCAATATCAATGGAGCGGCGAACAACTCATCACCGTCCTAGCGAAATTGAAGGTCGGTGATGTTTTTTATTTCGGGTGGACAGCAAAATATGCCGAGGTTCGAGAATTGTATGACGGTTTCGTGATAACTTCACTTGCGCGATGGAAGGAAATCGTATCGCGCAATGCTGACAAACTCAAAGGTGGAAAATGAGCGCAGACCGTAGCATTCTCAGCCAAATCCAAGGCATCATTGTCGCAGCTAACCCTGATATACCGGTGAAGTATGTTGGGCGCATTCTGCCGGTTCCTGACGATCAGAAATATATTGAATTAGTGTGGTTGCCCACTAATGGTAACTTTTTCTGGAACGGTCAGAACAACGATACCGGAGCGTTCAGGATCATTCTCCATTGGCCAAACGATGATCAGGGCGCATATGGTCCGATGGATTACATGGAACAGAATATTTTGCCGCTGTTCCCCAAGGGGACGCTTGCAAACGGGCTGCAATTGCTCATGGAGCCGAATTTCAACGGTCCCCTTGAAATGGGCAAAGAAACCCTGTACCCTTGGACAATCCGCTATCAGCGTTACAATCGCGGTTAGGAAAGGCCACAATCTGATGCGCAAAATTCTCGCCATCGCCGCCAGCTTTTCGGCTGCGGCTGCTTTCGCCAACACCAATGCCGGTTCGCGCCTGTTTGTCTGCGCAACGCCGCAGCCTGACGATCTGAATGCGACGGCCTTTGCCGCGCTGACATGGGTTGAGGTTGGCGGTGTCGGTCGCGTCGGTGAAACCGGCACCAGCACCAATATCGTCAATTATAATACGTGGGGCACCAAGTTCGCACAACATGCCAAGGGCGTCAGCAACGCCGGTTCGCCTGAGATCGAGGTGGCGCGCGATCCCGAGGATGCCGGTCAAGACCTGCTGCGCACCATCGCCAAAACCAATCTGAACTATGCGTTCAAGATTTTGCGCAGCGATTTTCCCGATGCCGATCCCGCCAGCACCCCCACCATCGTCTACAATCGTGGCATCATCAGTGGCCCCAAGACCCCCAATGGTCAGGTTGAGGATTTCGACCTTGAGGTGTTCACGCTTGGCCTCAATCAGGAGCAGATTATCGTCGATCCCGTCCCCGCATAAACATTATTTGACCGGGTTGACAAATTCCGGGTGTTGGGGCAGGTTCCCAACACCCTTTTTTGTGGAGAAAATTCAACATGGCTGACATTTCCAACATCAATCCGCAATTGCGTGACGTTGAAATCATCCATCCGGGTACTGGCCTAAAACTCGGTATTTCCGTTACGGTTTGCTCGATTGATGATCCTCTTTTGACGCGCGTAAAGCGCTCGATTACTGATGAGCGCATGCGTCTTGAACAAAAGAACAAGGCGATGAAGGCGGCTGACATTGAAGAAAACCGCATCAAAATTCTGCAAACTGCCATTCGCGGCTGGAATTGGTACAGCCCGACCGGCAATGATGATGATATACCCACTTACAAGGGTGAAGTGCCCGAATACATTCCAGCGAATGTCCGCGCCATTCTTTCTGAGGAAAAAATGCGGTGGTTTGGCGATCAAATCAATGCCGAAATCTCGGAAACTGAAAGTTTTTTCGCCAAGTAAAACTCGATCTTGTCGAAGCGATTGAAATAAAGTGTCGATATGACACCAAGAGGGAGGACGGTGAAACTCGGCGGGAGTACAACGAAAGGTTCGGCAAAGGTGATTTAAATCCGCCTGAGGTGGAAATACCGGATGCTTATCGTTATCTTTGGAATTGGTATTTTGCACTGTCCAATACGCTTTTGCGCATTAAAGATGGTACAGTAATACCAATTGCTCCCACCGAGTTCAGGGCATGGTGCGAAAGCATGGGCCTGATTGTCTATCCCACCGAATATGCTATCCTGTGCGCTATGGATGAAGCATTCTGCCGGGAGACGGCAGAGGAAGTGAAGGCGTTCCAAGCGCGCGATGCTGATCGCAGGGCGCGCGAGACACAGACGCCCAAACCGAAAGCAAGGCGCGCACGAAATGGCAAATGAGATCGCTAAGGTAGGGTTTGAGGCTGATACGAGCGGCATCAAGGCGGCGAAGGCTGATCTCGATGCCCTTGTACCGTCCGGTGAGAAGGTCGCGCAGGCGGCCAAGAAAGCCGGGGATGCGATCAAGCAAACTGGCACCAAGGCTGATCAGGCAGCAGCAGGGTTGACCAATGCAGCAAATGCTGCCGACAAAGCTGCTGCTGGTGCAGGTAAGACCGCAGCGAGTGCAAATGCCGCTGCTGCGGGCCTCAATAATGCCTCTGGGGCAGCAAGTAAGGCAGCGTCGGGCATCAATGCCACCGGTAATGCAGCGGACGCCGCTGCTGCCAAATTGAAGCGTATGGGCGATGCTGCAAACGACAACCTCAATCGCGTCCAAGCCACCCCGGCCAACATCGCCGCACAGTTTCAAGATATCGGTGTTACGGCAGCAGCAGGGATGAACCCGCTGCTTATCGCATTGCAGCAGGGTACGCAATTGAGTGCCGCTTTTTCAGGTGGTGCTGGTCTTGGTGCAATCGGTGCAGCACTCAAGCAAGTGTTCAGCCCTGTATCGCTTGTGACCATCGGTGTTGTAGCACTGGTAGCATGGCTTATTGAGTTGGCGGTGAAGTTTTTTGGTGCCGGTGATGCTGCCGATGAGATGGCCAAAGCACTGGATAAGGTCAAGTTTGCCAGTAACGGTATTCATGATGCACAAAACATCCTCAAGGATGTGATCGATGAAACTACCGGAAAAGTAAAGGAACAGAATAAGGCGCTTTTGGATTTGGCAAAAGCACAATTGCTTGTTGCGCGCGTAAAGTCGCAGGTTGCAGCAATGGAAGCAAAGACCGTCATAAACAAGTCAACAGAGGGTCATTTCGGGATCATCGGTGGGCCGGGGACGGGTGAAGCATACAGTTTGGATTGGAATAAGAAAAACCCAGAAGCCAATATCATGGGTGCATTGTCGGCAGGTAAAGCAACCACCGATGTAACTTTACGTCAGCTTGATATGTTGCAACGCAGCGGTAAAATCACCGCTGCGCGCTTTGGTGAATTGGCGAGCGCAGTTGCCAATTACGGCATGGAGGTGGCAAATCAAACAACTTTTGACAAGGCTCTCCAAGGATTGGAGAGCGGTCAAGTCGATACGGAATTTACCAAACCTCCCAAGCAACATAAACAACATAGCAGCAAGGCTAAAACACCTGAAATGAAGTTTGAGGATGTGCTTAAAGGTGCTGATCAGCGCATTGCCGTCATGGAGGCTGAGAATAGCCTTATCGGTAAGCGCGGTGATGCGCTTGAGAGTGCAAAATATTTTCAGGAATTGTATAATAAGGCGCAGGATAGCGGTATCAAGATTGGCGCTGCTGAATTGGTGCAATTGCAACAGCGCGCCAACAAGATGACTGAGGTGGCTAAGGCCGGTGCATATCTCAAGCTGATGGATGATCTTGCCACTGGCAGCGCCAAGCGTGTCGAGGCCATTAAGGCTGAAACCGATCAAATCGGCTTGTACGGTCGTGCTTTGTATTTTGCCCGCGCTCAGGCTGAGGGAATTGCCGCAGCAGTTGAAAAAGGCTTCGACCCGTCCAAGGATGCCAAGCTCATGGCGGCGATTAATGGTGGGGCAAATGCTGCGGCTGATGCACAGGTTGCGATGGATCGCAAGACATTTGACGAGCAAATGAAGCGCAGCAGTGATGAGCGCATTCAAGGTATCAAGGATGAGACGGCACAGCTTTATTTACAGGGTGAAGCCTTGGCTTACGCCAAAGAAGAAGCGCGGCTTTACGCTGCTGCCCGCGCCAAGGGTCTGAACACTACTGATCCCCTTTTGCAGGCATCTATTGGCGATGAGGCATTGAAGGTTGCTCAAGCAACCGCTCGATATGACAAACTGAAAAAGACCATCGACGATAACAAGAAATCGTTGGATGGTTACAAGGGCCTTGCCAAGGATTTCGGTAAAGAGTTTGTCGATGGATTGCGCAACGGAAAAAATGCATGGGATGCATTCGGTGATGCGGCGCTAAATGCCCTGAATAAGATCATTGATCGTTTGCTCGATAAGGGTCTTGATTTGCTTCTCAACGTATTGCTCCCCGGCAGTGGTACTGCTGCTGAGGCGAGTGGTGGAATTGGTAGCATCTTTAAGACTTTGTTCAGCGCGAACGGCAATGCGTTTGACGGGAGTGGTAATGTCATGCGATATGCAACCGGTGGTGTCGTATCGAGCGCAACACCGTTCAACTATGCAGGCGGTCACGGTGTGATGGGTGAGGCAGGACCGGAAGCGATCTTGCCGTTGACCCGAGGTAGTGACGGCAATCTCGGCGTCCAATTGTATAGCCAAGGATCACGTGGAGGGCAAAACATCACCATGCCTGTCACATTCAACACCGTTCACAATCTCAACGGTGTAATGAGCAGTGAGGACGTGATAGCGTTGAATAAGCGCAGCGCTGAACAAACCAAGGCGGAAATGAAACGCAGTATGCCGCAAATTCTTGCTCAATTCAAACGCGATGGGGCGCTTTCCTGATGGCTATTACCGATGAAATTTTTGACTTCCCGAATTTTCCAATCGAGAAGCAATTATTTTATACCCCCGGCACCTCATCTGCCGGGGGATTTACCACCGGTGGTGCGCGCATCATGACGTATGAGCCGGGTGGTTTTGCACATCTCGATATTCAACCGGCGATGCAGGTTAACGAATGGGATTACCCGGAAACCAGTTGGCTCATGTCTCAGGGATCAGGTAAAATCCTGCGCGTCAGACTGGCACCGACACCGCAGATTGCGGGAGGTAGATCGACGAATGACGGTGTGCCGTGGGATAACAATTCACCTTGGTCCAATGGTCAAAATTGGATGGGCGATCTGGCATTAACTTTTGGTGCTGTGTCGCTCAAGGGTACTTCTAAGGTTACAGTCGATACCGCAGCGTATGGTGCAATTTTTTCGCGCGGTCATTTGATTGGTCATAAACACAGTGCTTACATGATCAACAAGGTGACCGCACTTGGCGGATCGAAATATCAACTTGATGTTTCACCGCCTGTAAGGGCTAACATTGCGGTTGGTGACAATGCGTTTAATCGACCTTATTTCACCGGTCAGATTGCCAATCAGAATGATATTCTCGCGACGTATGATGCAGATATGGCGGGCCTAATTCAGATGCCAAAGATCACATTGATGGAGGTAATCATCAATGAGTGATTTTTATACAACATTGGATCAATATTACGGCCCAGCCGATAGTATCGATGACATTCGAGTAGTGTCCCGACCTTTGTGGTTTTATGATTTCAATGGTGCGCCATTGCATATTTGGAAGGGTCAAGGAACACTTATCACTTCCGACAATCAGGAATGGCTCGGCACCGTTGGCCCAAACGGGAATGATTATCACACTGCACCAGCTATTCAAGATGGTCGTGATGGGACGAGTGCGACTTATGAGTTTTCGCTGGAAATTCCGCAATTGCCCGATCAAGACGTGAGGGAAACCTATGAGCAATTAAAGGCTGAACAATGGCGGGTCAACGGTCGATCTCTTTGGTGTTACATGGCCATATTCAAGGTCGATGAAGCATTGCGCATCAGTACACCTTATATCGCCTTCAAAGAACTCACGATGTTCTCACCCAAGTTTTCCGAAAAGATCGAAAGCAATGACGGTAAATCATTGCAGCGCAAATATGTCATATCGGTAACGACCAAGGATGCAAACTTTGGTCGATGGAAAAAGCCCAACGGCACTTATACCGATACGATGCAAAAGCGGCGGGCGGCTGAATTGGGTATAGCGTTGGATCGTGGTTGTGAATTTGTGGCGACACTTGCCAATCGGACTTATACCCTGCCGTGATCGACCAAACCCTTAAAGCATGGCGTCAGAGCCGATTTGCATATGGCCAGACCGACTGCCTCATGTCCTTAGGTGCCTATGCAGCCGCCGCAGGGGGTGCAGACGTAGGGAAAGGATGGCGGGGGCTATATCATACTCAAGAGAAGGCCAAGGCCATCATGGCGGCTTATGGTGGCCCTCAGGGCTTGATTGATTTGGCCGGTTTTCCTCGCTGCCCACCTGAGGATGCGCGCCGGGGCGATATGGTAGTGATCCGCCTCAAGGATGGTGACTTGATCGGTGGTCTTTGCACCGGGCCGGGAATAGCAGTAAGAGGGGAGCGAGGGGTAATCGAGTTGTCCCGGCGCTTGGTTGATGTAGTTTTTGCTTGGAGAGTTGCACCGTGTCAGTCTTGAAGAAAATCTTTCAAGCAATCATCACCATCGCTGTTGCCGTGGTTGCGACTGTTTTGTTTGGACCTGTTGTCGGTGTATTTCTCGGTTTGGCTATCGGTGCCATCATCGGTTTTGCATTGTTCGGTAGCAAATCCTCTGCTACTCAAGAAAAGATCAACGTGCGAATTGCTGAGGCACCGCGCTTCTTTCATGCTGGCAAATGCAAGACCGGTGGTGCTACGGTGTTTGCTGAATTTGCCAGTAATGCTGATCTTTGGTATATTGTCGTTCACGGTGATGCGCCGATTGACAGTATCGCCGGTTATTATCTGGATGACCTGCCTGTCACCGTTGATGGGAGTGGTGCGGTACAAAGCAAAGCGTTTCGCCTCAATGATAACAATGAGGCTGTCACATATGATGGTGCCGGTAATACTCACATTTGGCTTTACACTGCAACTCACACGATGAGCAACCCCGTCCCACCGTTCCCGAGTGCAGCATTCCGGTCTTATTTTGCGCAATGGACAGATGACCATTTGCTTGTTGGAACAACATATACCGTTGTGCGTTGTCTCGGCATGAAAACTGAGGGTCGCTATAAGTGGTACAAGTGGCGCGGCCCTCTGGGTCTTGGTGAACCGAATGTCGCAATCGTTGGTAATTATAATTTTTGTTATGATCCTCGCGACAATACTCAAGTTTTGGGTGATCCTACCACCTATAAATTTACGCGCAATTCAGCCTTAGTATGGGCGCGTTTTCGCACTCATCGCTATGGTCGCAATAAACCCGAAAGCAGCATCAATTGGACGCGAGTAGGAGAGATGGCTGACATATGCGATCAAACGGTGGTAGGCGCTTACGGATCACATACGCGCTATCGTTGCGATGTTTCAATTCCTGAGGATCAGGAGCGCGGTGAAGCAGAAGCATCGATCCTCGCAACCATGGATGGTCAAATTGTATTTGATAGTGACGGTCGTTATTGGTCACGTTGTGGTTATTATTATACACCAACGGTATCTCTCAGTCGCAATCGCGACATTCTCGCGATGGAAAGCCTTGAGGCCCTTGACGGTGAAAGCGAGACGCAGGGTGTAATTGTCCGGTATTCTGACCCCGATGCAGCTTATGCTTTGCAGCCATCAGCGGCATGGTACAATCCTAACTATTACATTGCCGGTACGGCTGCAACGTTTTTGACGATTGATATTCCTGCGATCCAAGATCACAATCAAGCGATGCGGATTGCTAAAGCCATTGGCATGCGCAATCAGCCATTGCAGAAACTCGCACCTACTACGCTTTTGCGCGGTCTGGCATGCATGCATGAACGCATTATCAATCTCGACTACGATAATGCGTTTGCTGGTGATTATGAAGTTGCCAGTCAGGTTGAGATCGATGCGGCTGGTGCAACTTGTCAGGTTGGCTTGGTCCCGGTGGATGTAAATCGTTGGACGCTGCTTGCTGGTGAAGAAAAGCCTAAGCCTGTGGTCAACAGCAGCGGGAGCGCAGCATTGGTTGTTGAACTTCCCACTGGTCTTGTTTTCACACAGATTGACAATACAATTCAGGTGCAGTTCGATCCGCCTGATGCTTACGGTAAAGCTTATGAATTCCAGTACATTCGCGTCAGTGATTACGCGAGTGGTCTATGGATTTACATGACCGTTGATATGTACAATTATTTTGCTATCAGCGGTGTTGTGGCAGATGGGATCGAATATTATATTCGCTATCGCTCACGTATCGGCGGTATTACGGTGAGCGATTGGTCAAGTCTTGTCACATTTACCACTGCAACACCAATCAGTGCCCCCACAGGTCTAACGGGTGTTGCCGCTGGTAGCGGTGTTGCAACGATTGGTTGGAGAAATCCAACAAGTGCAGCATTTTCCTACATTGATCTCTGGATGGGCACCAGTACATCATTTGGATCGGCAAGTAAAGTTGTCGGCAACATTCCCGGTGGTTTGGGTGAAGTAATGTCCTACAATTACACTACCACCACTGGCACCAAGTATTTTTGGGTTGTAGCGCGCACTGCTGACGGTACATCCTCTACACCTACTGGCCCTGTTTCTGTAACCGTAACCTGAGGTGCAATATGAGCATGAGCGTCACTGATCTGCAAACCATTCTGGGTGTAAAACCCGATGGTGTTTTTGGTGCAAAATCAACCGATGCGCTTTTTGCGCATTTTTCCAATCCAAACGCAACACATTTTAGTGAAGCCGATAAAAAGGCTGCTGCTGATCGCTTGGGTGTGAGTGTTGGGCACATCAATGCCAGCATCACATGTGAAAGCCCTCGTGGTTCTTTTGACAACAAATCGCGCCCGGTAATCCTTTTTGAGCGTCATAAGTTTGCCGCTGCAACGACGCCGCCAAACCGTTTCAATTTGAGCAATCCCGATCTCTCCGGTGGCCCCTATGGTCCCGGTGGTTATGGCCCTCTCAGCGTTCAATGGACAAAATTGGCTGCGGCATGCGCGCTCGATCCCGATGCAGCGTTTCAGGCATGCTCATGGGGTGCGTTCCAAATCATGGGTGGTAACGCTCGATTTCTTGGATATGCCAGCGCATTTGACATGGCTGTAACGATGATCAGCGGTGAAGCTGCACACCTTGAGGCATATGTGCGCTTTATTGAGAAGAATGGCCTCAAGGACAAATTGAGAGCCTGTGTTGCGAATGACCCCGATAGTTGCCGCCCGTTCGTCAAGGCATATAACGGCCCCGGCTACGAGCAATTTGACTATCACCGCAAATTTGCGAGAGCAATTGCGTCCTGACCGGTTATGCCTTATCAAGGCCCCTTAGCGACCAAGGGCAAGGGGCAAGTAATGACCGGGATTGAGCTTAAACTGATCTTAGCGGGGCTGGTGGTCGCACTTGGCATCACCGCCCCACTTCCTGATTTCCTTGGTGGGTTAGTTATCGCCCTCGGTTGTTCCTACGGTATCATGATCATGTCTGAGCCTGATAGTAGGCTCTCGGTCTGGACCACTATCTTTCTCGGTTTGGTTGCGGCAATCATGTTCGCATTGCTTCACAAGCATGTCAAAATGATTGCTGAATTTCCGTTGCAGGCTGTCATGGGTATCGGCGGCGGTTTGTCCCGGTTTGTTGCTGAGGCAACCATTGGTTTCGGCAAAACCGCTACTACTCGCATTTCGGACCTGCCGAACAAAATCAAGCTGCCGGGGGAGAAATAATCATGAACGCTCTTTTGGCGGCTATCGAATTGTTGCTTGCGGCTTTGACGTTGCATCGCGCCGTTCCCTCAGTTCTCCAAAACGGGCGCATGAAAGCGCTCAATATTTGGGCGCTGGGTGTCGCAATGGGCCTTTTTGGTGTGGATCGCTTCGCAGCCTATCTATCAGCAAGCGGCCTCACCACAACGCTCATCATGGCACATTCTATGCTCATCACCTACGGTAGCTTGCGTTACCTGCATATCGCCCGCCGTGGCCTGTCCTTTTGGGGTAACACACGATGATCTACGCATGGCTCATTCGCAAGTTTGGCCCACGTCTGGCGATGCCGGTACTGATTGTGGCGGCTGTGGCGCTTCTGGGGCTGCTTATCTGGTTGGCATGGCCCTCAGGCCCCAGCGCACAGGTGAAGCATTCTGCGGCGGTCGCTGGGGCATATGGTGAGGCTGGCAGCGCAGCAGTTGAGACTGTTGAGAGCCGCGCTCAGGCTGAGGTGCTGGTGGACAAGGCAACCAATCAAACTGTACAGGAGATCAATCGTGCGCAAAATCCTGCTGATGTGCGTCGTGCTGTGCTTGCCGGGGTGTGTACGCAACCGGCCTATCGTAACGACCCCGCCTGCGCAGTGCAGCAAACTCATCCCTGAGGGGTGGAAAAAGGGCGTCGATGGTGCGCCACTTCCTGATGGCTCTGGCGATCAGGTGAAAGCGTGGGCCGGTGCATTTATGATGCAGACCGGCCAGCTTGATAAGGCCAATGGTCGAATGGCTGATGCCATCTCTATTTTTTCGCAATGTGAGATGATGGTTAACGCGGCGCCGCGTTAATCCATCAATTGCAGCAAAAAGTATTCCAATTTAAGCGCCCGCCGCATCCTGATTTCATCCTCAATGATGCCGCCCTCTCGATCCATGACGCTGCGCGCATATGCCTCGGCTTTGGGATCGTTTTGTTTGCATCCTTTCAGTGCCAGACGAAAGAGGATACGGCGGATACGCTTGAACCTCATGACGGCAGATACTCCCATTCGATTTCGGGATCATCGAGAAAAATGGGCACAATATCACCATCATCGTCAACGATATTGAATTGTTCATCAAAGATTGGCGGTAGGTCAAGCGGTAAACACTCGTATTCCTTGCCGACCGTATAAGGTGCGGTCGTATCTTTGAGTGCGGTAACGCGCATATATCGTGCCATGTGATGTACTCCCTTAGCTGATGATCAGCTTCTTAGCTTCTGCAACGTAATAATCATAATTCACGTTGTCAAATCTAAAGTTATCCGCATCATTGCACTCGGCAACGTTCCAACCGGCCTCAATCGCTGTGCGGCGCATATCATAAGTGCCCCAACTATTCGGCTTATCGGGTTTACCAGTGCAAACCCGCTCATCCCATGCGCCACCTGTTTGCGCCATCACGGCGTTATATTCCGCCAGCGTCACTTTGGGTTTGCGACGATATTGACCGATATGATGGCCCTCAGGTGGTGGGCTGATTTTGACCATGGGCGCACCGTTCTTTGCTACATAATAGCGGCTGGTTGATTGGATTACCTCATTGCCGAGCGTGAGTTGGCTTTTGCGGTCAACCTTGATCCTGATCATGAAATCAAATGGATCGGTGTGGCATCTGATGAAGTGTTCAGGATCAGTGCCCCAGACCATTGCGGCAACAGCGGCGCGCACTGATACGATATTGCTCAAATCCTTGTACCAGCAAGGCGGTGATGCGTTACTGATGCTCTCAGCATAATTCAGAGGGTCAGGCGTCCAATACGCACCCTTGAGTTTGATCTCAGGATTATTGCTGCCCGGCTTGGCCTTCTTCACAGCGATGTAATTGTTTACATCACGAATAAACATGCTCTGATATTGAGCGTATTCGAGTTTCAGCATCGTATAATCCTGCCAGACCTTTTCGATCTCGCGGCACATCGGCACATAGTCATCATGGACCATGTACGTGATACCGTCCGTATTGGCTTGGATCAGACTGAGCGTAGGGACGTTGACCAATCGTTCTGCCAACATCGTAATCATAAGTTGCCCATTGATCGGGATCGTCATAGCGTATTTGGGATCGTAAAATACGCTATGCTCATTGTTACTTTCACCCCATGCACCGTTTGCAGCTAGTTTCAAAGCACCATTCTTGTAGGTGCCCTTAGCATGCTGTTTGCGTTCCTCTGGAATTTTGGCATATTCCACAATGAACCGTTCACCCAAGTGTTCAGGTGCCAGCAAATTCACGATGGCAACGCGCGGGTATAGACCTTCCACGTCAATATCATGGATGCCATAGCCAGCGCCCTCGCGAAACACCTTGCGATCCACGGAAGCATGGACGCCGCCCGTCCCAAAGTGAAAATCCAAACCACCAACGTGGGCGTGAATTTTGTATGCACCCTTGGTCTTAATCGTCGCCTCAGGATTTTCCAAATCCTCAGGGCGCAACACCTGTGCTTTTTTGAAATCAAGAATGCGTTGGAATTCCGGGTTTTCAAAAAAGATGTATGGAAAGATGATGTCTTTGAGCGGAATGGTGCGGCGGATGGTCTGGCGCTTCTGTTTTCTGCCATTCGCATCGCGCGTGTAGCAAATATCCTCACCAAGACGCTTTTCCAGCATCTTTTTGCCAATTTTGGTATCATTATAATTCAGCACATCAATGCTGAATTCTTCGATCATACCGATGCGGAATTCAATCGCACCTTTGGAGTAAAATGCAAATCGCTTGGTTTCCTTGACGTCCCAAACGTTATAAGGGATGATCACCTCATTGATCTGGCGTTCGGTCAGGACGGTGCCAAACGGGATACTGCTCTCAAGCACCCGACGAGAGCGCATATTTACTTCAAGCGCTTTGAGGCTGCTAGTCTTGGCCTTATTATCAAAATGATGCACTAAAAAAAGGTCCAATTGCGGGATCACTCTTTTCCAATGCGGAATGCTGGCAAATTTGTTCACTTGCCGCGCAGCAAAGATGCGCTGGTTTTCGGCATACATTTCAGCAGCCGTAGCATTCGGATGCATCATGAAATAATGCACCATTTGATAGTCGTATGCTACACTATTGAAACCGATGGAAATCGTCTCATTCTCTTTGAGCCAGTAAAGCCATTCCAGCAATGAGCGGCGATCATCGCGAAAGTCACTGATCTCCCATGTGCTACATTGGTCGGACCCCAGCAATTCGGCAGACACTAGGAAGCAATTCGGGAAGCTCTCAACGTCATAGGTTGGCCAGAGATCATTCACCTTGCTTCTCCACAATTCGCGCCCAAAACCATTCGACCGTTGCCGCATCACACGCTAGGCGCGTTGCTGCCTCATGCACCGGCACATCGTCACAAAGTAAATCAATCGCCTCGTTGTTAAAGCGGGTTTTGAGTTGCGAGATGCGTTGTTGACATAAGCCGAGTTGTTTACCGATGGCCGTCCCGGTCATCCCTTTGGCGATCAACATCGCCACCTGTGCGCGTGAAATGAGGGCCGCAGTCTGATTGCGCACCGTCAAATCCATCACAGCCTTTGACTTACTGGCATCAGCCATTCAAAATCCTGCTAGTTTATTGGTGATGATGCCGCGTTCATTTTCGGTCAAATCACCATGAGATTTGCCGAAACATGTGGTAGTCGGCTCGCGCTCAGCATCGCTCAATTCCTGCCATTCTTTGCGGTGCTTGAGAATATTCAAAACAGCGAGTTGTTCAGACTTGGAAAGGTCTGAGAAACATTGGATCGGTTGCCCCTTGAATTCAGCAACCACCCAATCAAGGTTGTCAATTGAACCGTAAACCCTCGGCCATTCCGGTTCATCGGGTGGATAATCCTTGGCGCTTTTGGGAAACTTAGCAAGGATAGCAGCCTTTGCCAGAATATTTTCCTTGGTTGCCGGTAACGCTGGCGGCATGCTGGGTTGCGTCACCTCAGCCGCCTTAATGCGCTCAAATTTCAGCGAACGTCCTGCGTAATGGACGCGCTTCTCAGCATCATAAATGGCATCATGTCCGGATTTGACATTACCGAGACGTGCCGCCGCAGTGCGCCAGATTGCCTTAAATTCGCAACCTTCATCGAACGTCATACCGAGCGCTTGAATGATATCCTCGCATTCCGCCACATAAGGGGCCTGCGTTTCGCGCTGCGGATGATCGACCGGCGCGAGGTAATAATTTACGCGCCCACCGGTTTTCTCGTTCATAAAATCCCCCATAAATACTCGATCAGACTAACGGCGGCAAACCCAATGAGAATGCCGCCAGCCAACGTTTTGAGGAAGGCGCTCAATCACCTTCCTTCACGAAAATTCCATCGACCATTTTGCCCCGGCGATCCTTAATATGATACCAAGTGATACGCATGCATTCGTCCAGAGTGCAGCCGATTTGCACAGCCCAAATGGACAGGTGATAGAAAGTCCGCATAATGTGCAGGTATGCCTTGTCGTTGGATGAGGCCGTGTATGCCATATTTTCCATCGAAGGCGCATCAGCATCCATCAGGAAATGCTCAACGTATTCCGCCGCCTTCCCCAATTCGACCATGATGCGCAACGCGCGTTGACCGGTATTATCGGCATAAATCAGGGACGGTGTGAATGTCGGTGCGCTGTAGCCGAGTTGAGCAAGCCAAATCACCAGCACGACAGCAGTATCACCGATGCCGTCCATCGCAGTGTTGCGAATATCGCTAATCCGCTGCGCATCGCCGCTCAATTTGGCAGCAGGCAGACGAGCAATAGCACCTGCGGCTTCACCCAATTCTTCGAGCAATTTGAGCGCCTGTGCAGCAGGATTGCTGCCTTTGATCAAATTGCGCGCAATAGCCCAATCGCTGATGTCCGCACAACGATTTTTGAACGGTATGGTATTGAGATTGAATTGCGTCATGAGGGTAACTCCCTAAAGTCTGATGCAGTCTTGTAGTTGATTGTCAAAGAGGCAATTGGGCCATGCGCAACCTACTCCGCATGGCCCATGCCAATTATCGCGGGGGCATCATACCCGGCATCATCATACCCGGCCGAGGTTGTCCCGGCATGCCCTGCGGCGGTGCCATCATCTGGGGTTGCGGCGGCATGCCGGGTTGCAGGAATTCAGGCGCGGGTGCAGGCATCATACCGGGTTGGGGTTGCTGCATGCCTTGCGGTTGCATCATCATACCGGGTTGGGGTTGTCCCGGCATACCGCCCATGGCAGGCTGCATCTGGGGTTGCTGCATGCCCTGCGGGGGTGTCATCATACCCGGCTGAGGCTGTGCGGTAGGTTGAGGTTGCATTTGCGGTTGCATACCCGGCATACCGCCCATGGCAGGCTGCATCATGCCGGGCTGTCCACCACCCATACCCGGCATCGTGACCGCGCCAGCGCCGCCAATCGGCGTAGCGGACGCGCCGGGGGGAAGAGCATGGCGCTGGCCACCAAACATCGCCTGCGGATCGGCACCACCCTGACCGGCAATATGCTGGTCATAGGCCACGAATTCAACGGCCTTGGGGTTGATATAGACGCCGGGAATTTTGGGTGACTTTTGCCCGTTGTACGCCACTTCGACGCCAACCGCGACCCAATCGCCGCACTTCAATTCCTGCGGTGCCATCTGACGATAACCTTGCCCGGTTTCGTTCAGCTTGAACAGCGGCGGCACATAGGCTTCGGTGCTGATATTCAGCACATAGCAGCCCGCGTAGCCCGGTCGGTTGTTGTACGGGACGCCGTTCTTATCGATGCCATCACCGTCCACATATTTGTACGCGAAATTCGGCGGCGGGCTTCCATTGAATGCCTGCGCGGCAATGCCGTAAAGATGCGGCCAAACCTGTGCCTGAAACTGATCCTTGGGGATCGCCAGACCAAAACTGATCTGCTGACGCGGCTGACCGTTCGCGCCAACTTTCGGCACCTTGTTGTCGTCCAAAACCGGCTTCTGCTTGAGGGGTTCCTGCCCCCAAACAATCCGGCCAACCGGTGTGGTGAATTCAACCATTCTCAGTCCTTTCTCAGCATTTTGCGCGCTTTTGCATCAACGTCGATGCGGACAAGTTTGCGCGCTGCAACAGGCCGCTCAGTCATAAACTCGATAATCTTGGGATCAACCCCGCGCCGTTCCAACTCAGCCGGTGTGCATGTTTTTTCCACCGTGGCACTCTTGCCGGTCAATGCCGTGATCGCTGACGGGGTGAAGGCTGATTTGAAACGTCGATTGGCGTAACTCAAATCGATCATGTAATTTGGGATCGCTTCGCCAGCCATGATGCGATGTCGCGCTAATTCTTCAAGCGCTTTAAGACGACCTTCGATCACGCTTTCAGCCTGCCTCACCAAGTCCAATTCGGTGGCTAATTGTTCAGGCGCGAGAGTATCGCTGAAAAATTTGGTGGTGGCATCGATAGCATTCATATTCGCTTCGCGATATGCAGGGCACACCGATGCAGCGTGACACTTGGCGCAATGCGATCCAGTGTGAAGGCTGTTATCATTGCTGCCAAGCCGCGCATAAATCTGCTGCGCAAAATTCGTCAATTCAACATAATTGAACGACCATTCGCGCATCGGGCCAAGCGGGTGATGGCGGCGCGGCTGGTGGATGCGCAAAGTGATCTTTTGAGGTTGAGCGTTATTGTGAACACACCAGCCAATCGCGTGGCTGATCAACGTCCAATTCATCTCAGGCTCAACGAGACGATAGCCGTATTTGAAATCGTCAACGGTGAGTGATTGCGGCATCTGATGTTGATCATTGGGATGGCATCGCCACGAAATGTGATCAGCACGACCTGCCACCGGACCATGTGACGTATCGACTTCCATCTGCCCGCAATCGAGCGCACCCAGATACGTTTGGACGTGGCGGGCCATTTCCTCATCCATGATGTGGCCGTTATAAGCGCGCGTCCCAATCAGCGCCCAGATATTCGCACCGTTGAAAACCTGCTGTGCCATGTAATGCGCAGCATTGCCCTCATCACGCGCCTGCGGATCGTCATCGCCCGGCAAAGGTGCAGGCATGTGGTGCGACCCAAGACATTGCATCAGGCGCGGCAAACGAGTGGCATCGGTGTAGATCATACTTAAACTCCGGTAAAATCCCGGCCACCGAAGCAGCCGGGAAATCACATCACCATTTGCCATCCATGGTGAAAAGCTGCACCATGTAATTCAGCTTGGCCGGATCGGTGGCCAAATCCGTCACCGCGTTGATCGGCTGGAAACCGGGCTGAGCCGCCCATGCGCCATTGAATGCTGCGATCTTGGATTGCAGATATTCCATCGTGACCTGCCCGCCCTGCATCAGAGATGTCAGATGCGCCATGAAACCGTTGAAGTCCAGCGCTACCGGGGTGGGTTCCGGGGGCGGCGGCGGTGCGACGGGGGCAGGAACCGGAACCGGCGCAGGCGACGAGATCATCTGGGGCGGCGCAGCAATTGAAATCGAGGGCATGACGGGCAAACCAACAGGCGGCATGCCGGGGATCGGCGGCAAGGTGGCCGGGGGCATCGGTGCAGCAGTCAGCGGGACGGGAACGAGCGGTGCTGCGGTGCTGCGCAGTTCAGACTGCACGGCCTGCACGGTCGCTTCGGCAACACCACGCTTCATGCGCCATGTGCCGTCCGAATTCTTGCCCTTGGATTTGGCATGAATGCGTTCATCCCACGGAAAACCGTTGGCGTCGACTTCGCCGGGATTGATGGTCAGCGGGCCACCGGATTGATCACCGTCATCATCGTCATCATCGTTTGGCATGGGCGGCATCATGGGCATTGCCGGTGCGGGCATGACATGAGCCGCCGAAGGGACGATGGTTGACGTGCTGGCACTGATGAGCGTCGTATCGGTCGAAGCGATCAGGTCAGCCGGGACTGAGGTGAGAAAAGCGGCAAGAGCCGTGGGCGAACCCGAAAGTTTCAGTAAAATATCCATTGATATGCTCCTAGCAGGGGAAATATCTGCTAAAACCGTATTAGCCTTGCCTTGACAGACGATCAAGCAAAATTTAACAGGGTGGTCAAATTAATGGAGCATCGGTTATGCCTAAATTTTCCATGACGTGTGACACCTTCCATCGCATCTCACGCGCATTATCGCCATCGTTGCCGCCCACCGTCCATCAAAGTTGGAATACGCTGCGCATCGATAACGGGTGCATCATTGCCGGTAATCGTTCATTCATAGCAATCGAACATTTTGCACAATGCGACGGTGTTGCTCATTTGGTGCCTGATCCCGCATTGCTTAAACAATGTGAGATCGAAGCGATGCACGGTGGGCGCATTAATATCGTGGTAAACGAGATGTTGGGTTTCGCTACGGCAAAAACAACGTTCGGTTATCAGACTACTGGTAATTTACTTCATCAAGGTGAGATCGATCCTGATTGGTCACGCTGGCGCGAGATCGTCAAAAAGATGGAAACACCTCCGCAGGCGCGCGGTGCCATGTATTGGGACGCGCAGGGCATCCAGCGCTTGATTGAAAGCAGCCCGTCCGGTGGTGTGGTGTTTGAGGAACGCATTGACTGTGAACGTGGGTCACCCATTCTCATTCGCGATGTGACGGATTATAATTGGCTTGGGTGTTTTCATCCTTTTGCCAAATCTCAAACATATGCCGGTGCAATCCTTCCTAGCTGGGTGAAGTGATATGCGCTTGGCACACGGCGTCACTCGTAGCGTATTGCTTATCGGTAAATACGCCATAAAAACACCGTCTATCCGCAACGGTTGGGTGCATTTTCTTCACGGCATTTTAAGCAACATCGAAGAATACAATTTCACTGTGCTTGCTGATCATTGGCATCTCTGCCCCGTGCTTTGGAAAAGCTGGGGTGGTTTTGCAGTTATCATGCCGCGTTGTGAAGAATTAACACCCGATGAATATTGGGAAATGACAATCAACGCAATTAAAGATGAAGACCCAGATTATCCCCATCAATGGTACGGTATTAACAAGATTGATTGGAAAATTAATAATTTCGGCAAACTCAATGGTCGTATCGTTCTTCTCGACTATGGTGAACTAACATGACACCTGTATTTTGTCGCATCTCACATGACCCTGATCGCGGGACATACGGTGATTGTTTGCGCGCTTGCGTTGCATCCATTCTTGACATGGAAAACAGCCCGGAATTGGTGCCGCATTTTGCGCATGATGGAGCCGATGCGGAAACTGTGCGGGATCGTATGGATACATGGTTGATATGCCATCATGGGTTATGCTCATGGTGGTCCAACTATGATCCCGACACATCGCGAGATGAATTGCTCCAAGCACTCGGTACTGGTGTTCCGTATATGCTTTTCGGTGAGACTGCCAGCGGCGGTGATCATGTGGTGATTTGTCAAGACGGCAAAGTTATCCATGATCCGGCTTGGTATCCAACACCATTGGTGCGCGGCGGTAAACATGGTTGTTGGTCTGTGGTGGTATTGGCTCGCGTATGACTATTCAATTACGGCCTGATCAGTTCAAGCTGAAATCTGATGTGTATGATGGCTGGAATTCTGGCATGAAAACCATGATGGCCGTCCTTGCAACAGGTGGCGGCAAGAGTGTCATCATGTCCGATATTGTGTTGGATGGCGCACAACAGGGTGCTTGGCAGGTTGTGTGCGCTCATCGTAATGAGTTGGTCACACAAATGTCAGTGCATATCGGACGGCGTGGCATTCCACACCGTGTGATCGGCTCCGCTGAGACTGTACGCGAGGCCACAGCGCAACACCGTGAGGAATTCAGCGGTAAATCGTTCGTTAGCCCTAACGCCAATACTGCTGTTGCATCGGTCCAGACCATCTTGGCCCGCGCTGAACAACTCAAAAAATGGGCGAGTAACGTCCATCGCTTTTTTGGTGATGAAGGTCATCACTATCTGCGCGATAATATGTTTGGTGAAGCGTGGAAACTATTTAACAACGCTCAATCTCTTCTGGTTACTGCCACCCCCAGCCGTGCCGATGGTAAGGGGCTTGGCACCACATATGATGGCATCGTTGACCGTATGGTTTGCGGCATTGCGATGCGTGAGCTTATCGATATTGGTGCATTGTCTGATTACGAAATCGCTATTCCCGATAGTGACTTTGAAATCGACGATAAGGATTTCAATAAGGACGGTGAACTCTCACCCAAGAAGGGCCGCGAGGCGTCCAAGCGTTCCCATATCGTCGGTGACGTTGTTAAAGAATACAGTCAACGCGCCCTCGGTCGCAAATTCATCTGCTTTGCTACAGACGTTGAAACTGCCAATGAAATGGCACAGAGTTTCAATGCTGCCGGTATCCCTTGCGCGTCGGTCAGCGCCAAAACACCAACGGCAACGCGCAATGAGTATATCCGCCGCTTTAAGCGCGGTCAACTCATCGGCCTGATTAACGTCGATCTCTTTGGTGAAGGTTTTGACGTACCTTCGGTTGAGGTGGTCATTATGGCCCGCCCAACCGGATCGCTTGCCGTGTATCTGCAACAGTTTGGCCGTGCGCTGCGCGTCATGGCTGGCAAAAAATATGGTCTGGTTATTGACCATGTAAGCAATTGGAAACGTCACGGCTTTCCCGATAAGAAACACATTTGGACGCTTGAGCGACGTGAGAAACGCGCCAAAAAAGACCCTGATCCTGAAATGGAGGATTTGGTAGGGTGTAAGAATTGCAGCCGTCCTTACCCCGCTGTGTTGCCCGCCTGCAAATGGTGCGATGCTGAGCCGCCTGCACCTGATCCTGTCAATCGCAAGCCGCAAAATGTCGATGGCAACCTATTGCTGCTCACCCGCGAGATGATTGCTCAGATGCAGGCCGCTACTGAGTTGGAAAGCCCTGCCAGCATGGCAGAGCGCGTTGAGGCTGTTGCAGGGCCTCTGGCGGGCCGTGGGGCCTTCAACCGGCAAACGGAAAAGATACATGCTCAGCAGCGTCTACAGGCCGCCATAGCCCAATGGGCGGGATGGCAAAGGCATCTAGGACGTTCGGATGCAGAGAGCTACCGTAGGTTCTATCTTACTACCGGTGTCGATGTGATCAGCATACAGGCATTGGATGACCGGGCCAAATATGAGAGCATGGCAGAGATGGTCGAAGGCTGGAATGCTAAATATGCAGCGGAGGTGATCGGTGGCTGAGGTGTTTGTATTTGGTAGTAATTTAGCGGGCAGACATGGTAAAGGTGCAGCGTTGTTTGCATTGCAAAACCATGGCGCAATTTATGGTGTCGGGTGGGGACGGCAAGGCAATAGTTATGCGATCCCCACCAAGGGTTTCGGTAAAAAACGAATGCCCGTCCTACCGTTGCCGCTCATTCACCATTTTGTGCTGGCATTCTTGGATTATGCGCACAAACACCCTGAGGATAGTTTCAGGGTTACACCGATTGGTTGCGGATTGGCAGGATACAGACCATCACAGATTGCACCGATGTTTAATTATGCACCGATGAATGTCAGTTTGCCTTATGAGTTTCAGTTTTGATGACCGTCTATGTCGATAACATGGAGGCATCCTATGGGCGCATGAAAATGTGCCATATGTGGGCTGATACCCGCGAGGAATTGTTTGCCATGGCCAGCAAGATTGGCGTCCAAATCAAGTGGTTTCAGCGCCCGAACGGTGATTGTGAGATCGGAATGGATGCCAGTTGGGAGCATTTTGACATTGCAATGAGTAAGCGTAAACTGGCTGTGCAAGCTGGTGCGGTTGAGACTAGTATGTACGTCATGGCACTTCACGCAAATCATCAAAATTGGATCAAAGCGATCAACCGAGGACAATTTGAAAAAGCGATGCGTTGTGCGCAATCCATGGGAAATGCCGCAACCTGCATTGTTAGGAGAATGCACGATGGCATCTGAGAGCCTCACACAACAGCAAACCCGTCAAGTCTTTATCGAGGCAACGATGGGACAAATGTGGCGCAATAATAGTGGTGCCTATCAAGATGAGTATGGCAACTTTATCCGCTACGGGCTTTGCAATGAAAGTGAACAACAAAATAAAAAATTCAAGTCAAGCGATCTCATCGGGATCACACCAACACTAATTACCGGCGACATGGTTGGATATTATCTTGGCGTATTCACTGCACTTGAGATCAAAAAACCGGGTTGGCATTTGACACCCGGTGACAAGAGGGGACAAGCTCAAGCAAATTTTCACCGCCTTGTCAAAGATGCTTGCGGTTTTGCTGGGTTTGTGACAGACCCTCAGGATGCTTTAAGGATTGTGAGACGTGCGTAAGACAAATTCCCATGGCGAGACGGTCAAAGCGACCATCATTGAGACTGGCCTCGCGCTCTGGCGCATGGATGCGTCTCTTGCGACCGCGCGCCGGATCGGCAAGGAAATCCGCCTGTCCCATGGTGCAGTCCTCTATCACTTCGGATCGAGCGAAAACATGCGTGACGCTATCGCACGTGAAGCTGTACGGCGTCGTGATGCAGTAATAGTGCCGCAGCTAATCGTAGCGCGGCACTATGCTGTTGCTGACTTGTCAGAAGCGGACAAGATTGGGTTCATGCAGGGTTATTGATCATCCAATATGCTGGCAGGGCCAGATTTCCAATAAACATATCGGTTGTGACTGCCCTTGCGCCATTCTGCGTCTCGCGCAGCATCCTCAACCTCAATCGGCAAATCAGCCGGGTCAACGATGCCAGACCGACACAGACCACCATTGGCATCCAATTCCCGAAAATAGAAGCGATCTGCCTCAGCGTGATAGCGCACCAATGTTTGCGTAGTCGGGAGCCTGCCAGGACGGCTAAAGTTGTAGCTGATCATTGAAAATCTTCTCAATCATGGCCTCGCTAGCGTGTGCGTAAGGCCGGTTGAAATACCAGAGGATGAGGTGTGCGCCACCATTGCTATCGGTGATCGTCCAAGGGCCAGATTGCTTGATAGCCCATGGTGGCCCTTGCCAGCGCCACGGAATGAAGCAATCACCCTGCGCAGCAGCTTGGCGGCTCATCATTCACATCCCATCGCTTGCCGCAGGTACACACGATCTCATCGCTATATCTACGGCGCGTATGATCATTGATCGGCGGCGGTAAATCCTGCTGAGTATCAAACAGGTCAGGCACCGATAAGCAACTAGTTTCATATCGCTCAGCGTCATATCGTCGCATGGCCTCTGCAATTTCCAGCGCCGTGCCGGGTGTTGCAGCATCAGCAAAATGCTTGCCGTTGCATAGGACTTGTTTGCCGCTGGCGGTATATGTCATCTTATTTCAACTCCGCTGTGGGAATGGCCACCTCAATCGTTGCGGCGATGATCTTGGGCGCGCTTGCCGCTGCCATGCCATCAATGATCTGGCGCAAAGTATTAAGTGTATCAGGTTTGCCGTCATCGACCGCCTTGACAATCTGCGCGACGATACCTGCATTGTCCACACCATGCTTTTTGAGCCAGATGGAGAATTCTGCCTTCCATGCTTCATATTCAACAGTGTGAATTTGCCCATCACTGGACTTGAAGCCTTTGAATTCTTCGATCATTGGTTGGTTTCCTTAAAACAAGGGTTTCAGTGCAGTCTGATCGAACAACAAGTCCCGCTGCCCCTCAACCGTAGGTTTATATTCCGTTAGCTTTTGCGCAATCATCAAACGCTCTTTGGCGTTATCATGCGCCGCAGCAGCATGTTTGATTTGGGACTGCTTGCGATGGATGTAGCCTCGTCGCGCTTCTTCCCATGTTGGGTATGCATATTTGCGTCGTGCATCATGGAGAATGAAGTGCTTGTGTTTTTCAACCAATGTTGGCCAATTTTCCCTAACCATCCATTGATTGGCAATCCAAACACCCTTTGGTGTTTCCTTGATCACCACAAACTGAACGGTGCTAATGACAGCCTGACCGTGACAATCTTTGCTATCAATCAGTCGGTAATAGATTGTCATGATTGCAGCTCCTTATCCACCAGCAATCTCTGCCATTGCGCAATGTTAAAGTCAATAGCTGCGTAACAATGCATGCGGTAAATTTCACCGTTACGTATGAATGTCAGCACGATTTGCCGCCCATTGCGGTTGATGGAAACCAACGTAGCAGCTTCTGCGCATTCCATCAGCATCTCATTGCTCTTGTGCAATTGCTCATGCAAGGCGGCGCTGCGCTCTTTCTCGCGCTTGAGTGCGTTTCCTGCGCTCCAAAGCCATTCCAGTACGCGCATGCTCAATCTCCCCATATCGTCCCAACCTAGATAATCCGCCATTTTTGCTGGTCAAGCGAAAAGTGTGCAATTGTGCGCAAAACTGTGATTGACACCTGACCGGGCGGTGAGGTAGCAAACCGCCATGGCTAAAACTCTCCAACTTGCCGCCGTGGCACGGCACATAGGCGTGTCCCGGCGCACCCTTTACAATCAGTTGAAAAGCGGGCGCTTCCCCGTACAGCCGCTTGAGGGCACAAATCCCCGGCGTTGGTCGGTAGAGGAATTGGATGCATGGCTGCGGGGGAATAAAGGGTGACACAATCGTATGAGATGGCCGCATCTTATCTGGCGGCGCTTGGTACTGAGCAAGTACAAGAATTCCGGGCCATTCATGATCAACTCAAGGATATTCCTGCGCGCCCGCGCCGTGGGACATTGGCCGAATGCTGGCAGTGGTTGGTTGAGCAAAACAACCAAGGATATGGCATCTTTGTAACACCATCGATCATGGATGGCGTTGGGCGTATGTTGGAAAACGTAGCCTATTGTCGCGCAAACTATGCCGACTTGGACGGGATTGATGCGCCGCAGCAACTTGCGCGCGCATCGGAATTTAACCCGCTACCTTGGTTTTGCGTCAACTCATCACCCAACAAGTATCACGTATATTGGCCCGTCCAAGCATATGTCGGCAACGAACGTTTTGAATTGGTGCAGCGTAAATTGCGCCAGTTGTTCAACGGTGACAAGAACGTCATCGATCCAACGCGCGTTATGCGTCTGCCGGGATTTTATCACCTCAAGGGTGAGCCGCATCTTGTCACCTGTCATGCGTTGCAAGGGTATGGTGTACCGCTGACGGTTGAACACCTTGAGGCTGCAACGGCAGGCGTATTGGTGATCGATGGCGGAATTGGTACGCGCCACGAATTGGGTGATCCTGAATTAGCTGCGCCATCACTGGAATGGTTGCAACGCGCTCTCGATTTAGTCGATCCCAATGCGCTTGATCGTTATGAATGGATCGCGCTTACGAGCGGCATCAAACAAGCCGGTTGGTCACTAGCCAGCCCGGAAACGCTTTACGAAATGTGGGCGCGTTGGTGCGCTCGTTACGATAAAAACGATGAGGGCGAAAACCTCAAGCAGTGGGACAGTATTCGCAACACTGAATTGGGGTGGCACAGCGTTGTTCGCCGCGTCCCGACATTGCAAGCGTTCATGTCGTTCGGTGAGAAAAAGCGAAGCACTGCTGTTGCGAATACTCCATCAGACGTACCGGAAATGCCGGGGCCGCAACCGCTGGATTGCAGCGGTGAATTTTTGACACATCTTGAGCAAGCTGAATGGTTTAAAGGTTGCACATATGTCATCAACCTCGGCTTAATTATGGATGCTGATGGGCGTTTTCTCAATTCCAATCAATTTAACGCTAAATACGGTGGTAAGCTGTTTATTGTCACTAGCGGCGGCAAAACGAGTAATGAGGCATGGCAGGCTGCCACGCGCGGCACATTGTTTCAAATTCCCAAGGTCGATCATATTCGTTTTTTGCCAAGTAAACCGCATGGCGAATGGATTACTGACGATATGGGACGCATCGGTATCAACACCTATAAGCCTGCGCATATTGAACGTGCGCCGGGAGATGTGACACCGTTTTTGCGTCACATTGCGATGCTGCTGCCTGACCCGATAGATCAGCGCATTCTGTTGGATTACCTCGCGCACAATATCAAATATCCGGGGCACAAAATTCCTTGGTCATTTGTGATCCAGAGCGCGGAAGGTGCAGGTAAAGGCGTGATCAAACGCATCATTACTCATTGCATCGGTCAAAGCTATGTCTATTTTCCCAATGCCAAGGAATTGACGGCATCAGGTTCGCAATTCAACGGCTGGATGCGCAACAAATTGTTCATCCTTGCCGATGAAATCAAGGTGGATGATCGCCGCGACTTGATCGAAGTACTGAAACCGATGATCTCTGAATTCCGCATCGAAGTGCAGTCCAAGGGTGTCGATCAGCAGCTTGAGGACAACTTTGCTAATTGGGGGTTTTTCACCAATTATAAAGATGCCGTCCCAGTCAACAAGAATGGTCGTCGCTTTGCAATCTTTTTCAGCCCGATCCAGACCGCACAGGATTTGTTGGATCGCCAGATGGGCGAACACTATTTCAAGTGCTTGTATGACTGGCTTGATGCTGGTGGTGCCGCTGCGGTTGCTGAGTGGTTTATGACACATTATCAAATTGAGCGTGGTGCTATTCCTATGCGCGCACCCAAAACCACCAGTTGGGATGAAGCCGTTATTGCAGGTCGCAGCCCGCTTGAGCGTTGTATCGCTGAGGGGATTGATGATGGCTTGGACGGCTTCAAAAATGGCTGGGTATCGAGCCTTGCCGTCCTGCGTAAAGTAAAGGCGGATGGGGCATTGGTGCGTACACCCTCGCTTGATGCTATCGGGCGTTGTTTGGCTGAAATGGGATATAAGGATTGTGGTCGAGCGCCGCGCCCATGGTTCCAAGAGAGTGCAGAAGTGCGCGCCACAGTGTTTTATTGTAATGGTTATGCCGATCCTGCGGGATATGGGCCAGCACAGGGATACGTTTGATGACCTACGCTAGGGCAACAGCATTAGCCAAAACTTTTAATAGTCGCAATGATGGAAAGACATACGAAGCATCACGCCAATATTGGCGTGATGGTAAACTGTGGTACATTCATTGCTCTGATGGAAGTGGAATTTTCAATGCAAATATGTGATTTCCCCGGCGCAACACCCATCGGCAAACCGCGTGATTGGGTAGAAGATTTGGACGGTGAATGTCTGACGATCTACGTCCAACCCGAACTCGACACACTGACGGGGATGGTGAAACTTCACAGCATTTATCGGATGAGTGAGGACGAGATAAAGGCGCTGCAAAATGGCGGTGTTTTGCGTCTCAGTATGCTGTGCAGCCCACAGCGCGTTGTGCATCCGGTATTTCAAATGGCAGTGCTTGGCCCAAATTTGACCGGTGAGATCGCACCCGTCCCTAAAGGTGGTTTGGGTGACGTGATTGAACGCTAGACGCAGCAAAAACCCCCGGAGTTTTCAACGGCCTCCGGGGGTTTCCTTTGTTACCTGCACAAGCAACAATGCCTTGCTAAGACACCTTGACGCCCCTGTCAAGCAACCATGCCCGCCCTGCCTCGGTCAGGCGCAATAGGAGCGTTCGGGGTGATTGCCTCGTACACATACCTCGGCTAACCAATCCATCAGCAATCGCCTTGTGGCGGATCATGCGGGCTTCTGTGGCGCTCTCAAAGCGATACAACTCAAGGCGCATGGGCTGAGGCATCTCGCTCATTTGCCGTCATCCCACCGATGGATACGACCCCATGCATCACAGACCGCCGCAGCTTGGCAGAGAGCGTCGTCCAGCGCATTATGATGCGTCCCGGTCGCATGAGCCGCCAGATGCGCTGGATGGTCTGAGATGCCCGCTGCGTCGAAAATGGTGCGGGTGTCGCGAGGCGCTCGATAGTGCCACGGTTCCTTGCTGCCGAGAGCATGATAGACCGCACCGAGAATGGGCACGTCATAATGCGCACCATGGCCCCAGATGTGGGTGCAACCCATGGACAGAAACCATTTGGTAAACAGCACCAGCCCATCCATCAAATCGACCGGATCAGCGAACGCCTTGGTCGCTTCGGCTTGTTCCGGCTCATTCCACCATGCGACAGTGCCGGGATCGCGTTGCAGGTTGTATTTATATTCAGGCTCACCGTGGTAAAAACCAGTATTCATACAATTTTCACAGGCATCACCCGGAAGCCCGGTATATTTCCCATCACCGCAGTAATCGCAGGTATTGATGATTGGATTATCCACCGCAACATAAAATGTGCCGCCGCTGTTGCGCGTTGCGACAAATCCCGTTTCGGGATCAAACACACAAGCGCCAATACTGCACAAATCCATGCCGGGACGATTGCCCCATGTTTCGAGATCAAGCATAATGTGTGTCATATTTTACAACTCCAATCCGTGTCTTGCTGCCATTGCAACCTGCAACGCGCGCCATTGTTCTTCGGTGACAATTCCGGCAATGTCCTCACCATACTGCGGCCAACCATGTGAATAATTGAAAATCATCATGGCATGGCTGATCGTAGCTGCACCGAGTTTTTTCTTGGCAAATGCCCGGTGAACCTCAACAGAGCGTGGGGAAATGCCCAACAGCTTGCCGATCTCGGTCGCGTTATATCCTTCGCTGGCGAATTGGAGACATTCATGCTGCCTCTTGCTGAGTTGCTGGCGCATCAGTTACCGTCCCAAGGTTCAAGCGCACTTTCAGGGTAAAGCTGGACGCTGCCCGGTTCCCTGCTGCTTTCGATGCAATAGCCAATGCGCGTCAACGCAGTGCTGTAAAATCCAACAACAGTGCCGTGCCAAGCAGCACCGGATTTCTTTTGCAACAGGTCGCCAAGTTTGTATTTAGCTTCGGCTATGATATGGAGTGGGATAAATTTACTCACGCTCCAACCCCCTCATTAAGTTTGGCGAAAATATCGCGAATGATTGCCGCCTTGAAACTGTTTGGTGCCTCAATACCGTCCATTTCTTCAAACAGCGGTTTGAGCGCACTCTGCATCTTACCGTTTGCGGCGAGAATTTCAGCAACCGCGACTTGGACGTGGCTGAGTGCTTCCTCGCGAATATCGATTAGGCGTTGTGTCATTTGCGCACCTCTGCCCGATCAGTGATCCGCACATCCTTAACGCTGGGGATCAACCGCAATCCTTTTGCCAATGCCTTAGCGTCATCAGCATGAGTGCAATATGCTGCGTTGTTCCATTGATTGGGCTTCGGATAACCGAATGTTTCAATGAAGTATCGTTGACCTTGATCGCCTATCTTATCGGGTGGCAATGTCATCGTTTCCCCCTGTGCTTTTGTTCCCACAAATACTCATTACGCGCGGCGATGAGTTTATCGATTGTCTCATCACGTACCTGCACGATAGCACCGTTGGGAAAATGGAGCCATCCGCCATGATCATCATATTTTACTCGCATAGCCATCCTCGCAAACAACTCTGGATTGACGCAACATATTATCCTCTTGCACCGGTAAACCGTAAACCGTCCATTTGGTATTTTTGCTTGGAATACTGTGATGATTGCGCATCAAATTAAAATCTGGCTCAGTAAGCCAAACGCGAACCGACACACGACCGTTGACCTTCAACGATGCGATGCGTTTCCCGATGAAATACATCAAATCGTCAAACCTCTTGTCAGCCATAAAATACCCCTCATAAAACTTGACCACCCTGTCAGATTAATGTGCCTTTATCAAGTCAAAAATCCCTGCTAGATTGGAAATTAAAGGAGTTTGAGCCGCCATGACCGATCCCGTTGAAATGCTGCGTACTGCCCTTTTTGGTGATCCGCCTCAGCCGAATTGGAAACCTGATCGTCAGGGTGTGATTGATGCATTTGCAGTGCTATCTGCACCGCTGCAAAATTTGATCATTGCTAGCGCGAATGCCACCGTTGCAGCATCGATCCAAAACACTCTGGGCACGACACCCGTTGCATTACCTCATGAAGTGACCGGGATCAGCGGCGGAATTGCAACGGGATCAGGCGGTACACCGGGTTGGTATGTTGGTGCCACCTCAGGTGGACCGGAAGGTTTTCAGTGGTCCTATCAAATCGGAAGCGATGGGAAACTTGCGCAAGTTCGCATTGACAATCCCGGCCTCTCGACCAGCAACAGTGCGCCAACTCTCTCGCTGCTGTCAGGCGGGATTACTGGCGCGACTATTCCAACCGCCACGGTTAATACAATTCCGGTTGGTCGCAATTTTTACGCACCCACCAGCGATGGGCTGAGCCTTGGCGCGTGGGGCAACAATGCCGCAGCACTTGCCACGTCCCCGTTTGGTCTGGCACAGTTGACCATTACCAAGGATGGTTTGGCCGGGACGGGTGGCATTTATCCGGCAACGGTCGGCAATGGTGCTTTCATCAATAATGTCACCGTATTTTCCCAGACGCCTTTTGCGATCTCTGGCATTTTGGTCGGTGCATCGGTCTATGCTACGGCTGGCGGGGCTGCAACGCTGGCGATTGTGGCCATCAATGGTGATGGCACCGTTCGGGTGGTAAACGATAGTGCAGGCAATCCGCTCACCAAGGCGGTAACATTAACCACCGGTGCCAATACTATCACCACTTGGAACCCGCGTATCAGCGCAGGTCAATTCCTTGCCGCTTACGCTGCAACAAGCATTCTCGGTGTGAACAATGGGATCAGTGGCGCAGCGTGGTTTACCGTTGGCCTTCCCGGCTCTGCGACCAGCGGTGGTACTGCAAAAACCAGCACCAATCAAGCACAGCTTGGGTGGTCGATTTCCGGTAAGGTTATCGATAAGATCACTGGCAATAGCAACACCATCGATGCGCTGCTGTCCAGTGTTTCGACCAATACCACTGCGATTGCGCTGGTGAATACCGCAGTTAATGGTACGCTCACCACCAGCGGCACCTATCCTGCCGTCGCGGGCACTACGGGCAGCGGCAACGGCCTGACGATCTTTGCAACTTCTCAAGTTGCAAGTGAGGGGCAACTTAAAGGTATCTCGGTTTACAATCCGGCAGCCGGATCAGTTGCGGCCACGTTGGTTGTTTGTGCTGATAATGGTGACGGTACAGTCACGATCCAACAGAGCAAGGACGTAACTCTGGCTTCTGGAGCCAATACGTTCACCAATTGGAACCCCTATGTTGGCGTTGGATATTGGGTTGGGTGTTACAGTGCTGGTTCATTCTCCATCACCACAGGGTCAACCGGCAACACACTGACTTACACCAGTGGCCTACCCTCAACAAACACCGCCAAGGCAACATCGGCCAACATCTTGCCCGCATTGTCCTATACGGTACAGTCGGGTGAGATTGCGCGCGCGATTGCAGCCGATGGCAAATTACAGGATCAGATTACCGGTTCTACCAATGTCGGCGGTCTTTATCCGGCAACAGCACTCACCTACAACATTGTAGGTGGATATACCACTTTTAGCGAACAAGCGGTTGCTAAAAGTGGACGTCTGGTAAGTGTATCGTGCCATGTTAATGCTGCCGGTCCCGGCAAAATCATTGTTGCCACCAAAAATGGATCGAACCAGTTTACGCTTGTTTCTGCAACACCCATCACCTTGGTCAACGGCGTTAACACTTTTACCTGCTTCATTCCTGTTACGGCTGGGCAGTATATCGGTATTTATGGTGCAAATGCCGGTACATCCATTGCTACATTGACTGGATCATCACTGCGCTATGTTGCTGGCATCCCCGGCACCAATACCGCTTCAACCGCCGTTGCCAATAGCAAGACCGGCATCGGTTGGCAGGTGGCCATTGGTATCAGCCCGCGCCAATCTGGCGCAGAGGCCACACTTGATGTGGTACAATCTGCTGCACGAGCTATGGCTACCGAAGGTATCGGCTTGCTGTCCGGTGCGGATAATACCGGCACATCTGACAGCACCGCAGCATTTGTTGCAGCACGTGCCGCACATCCCACACCGCACGTGCCGATGGGAACCTTTGCTGTTACCAGTCTGCCATACAACGGTGAGGGTCTGTGGGGTGAAGGTAAAATTTACGTCAATGGTGTCTATTACCCGATCCCACGCCGCCCTACCGATGGCGCATTACGTCTTAAAGTGCGTTCGGCCATGGCGCAATGCGCGTCGAGCAATTCACCCAAGGTACTGATCGGTGACAGCCTTTCAGCGCACTTCTATGCCACCAGCATGCAAAAGCACTGGTGGCAATTGCTTTCGGCATGGCTCAATGCCGAGGAAGCCCCCGATGCTGCACCATGGCAAGGGGTAGCCAACTCGGTCATTCGCGATGTGACCGGGACGGGTGCGGATACCGCCGCTTTCTATGGCCTGACCATCGCGGGAACGACCACGGCGGGCACCAACGGCCCGCTTGGTCAATCGACCATTCTGGCTGATGGCGCATCGGTGACATTCACCGGGGCCTATGCGTTCGTCGATGCGTTTTATACGCAACAGTCCGGCGCGGGGTCGTTGATCTTCTCGTATAACGGGACAGATTATAAGACGGTCAGCGCGGCGGGTACGACCGTTTTGGACAGCTACACCGGTCCTTCCGCGACCGGCCAGACGGCCAGCGGCACCTATGCCATTCGCGCCAGCGGTGGCCCGGTTGAGCTTACCGGTCTGATCCGCCGCCCTGCCGTCCTCGCGGCCAGCGGTACGCTCGGGCCGATCCTGCACATGCGGCAGGCGCATGGCGGGGGGCAGTGCAAGGATTTCACTACAGCGGCGCTGACATCTATCATCGCGCAGGCTCAGGCGATCAGCGGTCAGGGCAGCAATGCCGCGCCCGAATACACGGTGGCGCTGATGACCAATGATGCGCTCTATCATGGGCAGGCCACCACGGCGCTCGGTCTGGCTGCATATCGCACAAACCTTACGCGGGTGCTTAATGCGCTGCTAGCTTCCAATCCTTCGCGCGTGGAAATGATTACGCCGTCGCGCCCGGATTATGCCACCTTTGCGTCAAGCGTTTATACCGCAACGGCATTTGATGCCTACGTTGGGGTGGCGATCTCGGTCTGTAAATCGCTGGGCGTCCCACTGCTGCGCCTCGACCAGACCAACTTTAATGCGCAGGGCCTGCTTTATAGCGATAAAATCCATTGGACGGATACAGGCAACCAGTTGGTATTTGAAACCTATGCCCGCTGGCGGTCGGAGTTTGGCTGATGGTTAATCTGACAGCCATTCATCCTGTGAATTGGGATGGTAAATCGCTACCGTGTCTCGGAATTGATGCGGTAGAATTTCAGCTTACTGCTCTCAGCGGTGGTGTATGGAAACCCAAGCGGTCATTTGACGGGGTACTTTGGGACGATTGTTCCATTTATCGTGGGACGGTGGAATATACATCTCTTAGTGTCAACGATATTGGTAAGATTTTTAAAATGCTCGGCAAGGGTTGGGTGAAACTGGAATTGCAGAGTGGGAATTATTTTCTTACCGCATCTGCCGTTGCTGCCAAAATTGGCGCGCTCGGTGACAACGGCGGAATTTGCTGGGCCGGTTAATCACCAACCACCATTGGCGAGGAATTCCTCAGGGTTTTCCTCGCCAAGTTGTCCAGCAATCAGCCATGATGGTGGGTAATTGACCCGCAATTGATGCGCTTGAGCCGCAGCATCATTCGCATCAACGGCATCGACAATAAAGCGATGCCGTTGCTTGCTGACGATCTCAACGATCTCGATCCGGTATTTCATCATTGACTTGCTCCTCTTTGTGCCGCCACAATAGATGATTAATCGGGCAGTGGCAACCATCTGTTACAGGACAATGATCCTGTGCAGGACCGGGGCAATCATAAAATTCACAACAGCCGTTACGTCTCTGTTGGTATTTCACCTCGCACCTCCTTCCCAGTTTGTTCACCTCTGATACGGGCTATAGCGAGATGCAGCGCATCGGTGTCATCAGCGAGTGCATGGGCAGCATCCTTATCAGCTTGCGTGATTTTTGCACCTCGCACCTCCTTCATCCATTTCTCAAACCGCTTATTGCGGCTGCACATGATGGGAAAATTGTGGCGGTGTTTGGCTTCTGCCAGTGCGGACCTGAACCAATTACCGCAGGCATTACAGCATAGTTGCATTTGGGTTTCGCTCCATACTCTCGGTCATCTCTCGGTCAAAATGATCAGCAGTAATATTGCACCCACCGCCGCACCCGCCATAAATAGCATCAATGATGAAATCCGCATCAACATCGGACGGGGCAACTCCATACTGTTCCTCGCACCACTTATCAAGCGCATGCAGTGCAATATGATACTGCTTATTTAATTTTACAGCCCTGTCAATCAGTCGCTGCAATTGCGCTCTTTTACGTGTGGTGAGTTGCATCTCTCATCCTTTCTAGCGCTTCTTTTTCAGATTGCGTGATTACGGCAATATATTGACCAGCTTTCACCTTGAGAGATGCACTCTTCCGCAGCGCATCCATGATAAAATAGAGGTTTTCCCAAAGCAATGCGTCGATTTGGTTTCGTGCATTGATGCGGTCAACAATGTTTTCCGCCATGTCCGCACGTTCCATCAGCTTCGGTATTTCCTCCAAAAGCATCGTGATCGGATCATTTGGCACAAAACGCCCGCCCATACGTTGTGCCAGTTTATTAGCAGTTTCCATGGCGTGCTTATCAGGATTTACCATAGCTCAAGTCTCCTGCACTGCGTCAAAACACTTACGCGAACAATAAGCATCATCTCGCGTAAAATGCCAACCATTTCGTTCAGCTTGATCTCTCATCGCAATGAGAGGGATGCGTCCGCCGATGACATGTCTTCCTGTATGTCCGGTTTTGGCACATTTGGCACAGACAAATTCACACCAGACCGATACCGGCATAGCTCAAATCTCCTGTGCCATTTTATGTAATGCAGGGATATTTGCCTTGTTTTCTTTCGGTATTTCATTCTGCACATATTCCAGTATGTGCCCACCTCCGACGCTTGCTACTCTACCGCTGAGATGCATCGATACGCTGGCCTGTGTGATCCCGAGAGATCGCGCCGCCTCTGCTTGCGTCCGGTAGATCGTACCATCGGTGCAATTGCGGATCGCACGTGTTTTGCGAAACATCATCATACCCATGAGATTGCACTCAGGGCGCGGTGTGTGTTGATCGCGGCGGATTGAAACAATTCGGGCTGCTTCCATCTTTTTCCGGGTGATATGGACGATGCGGATAATGATTGCCCCACCGTCTCCGAAAATTTCCATCCATCGTTTATTCGATTTGGCGTAACTCAGAGTGTAAACATCCGGCAATTTACATTGCCCAACAAATACACAACGCGGCGGTGTGCCATCTCTGCTGGGGAGATAATGCTCAACCACAGCAATGGTATCACGCAAACGGGTGGTATCAGGAATATGCAAGACAATATCGGTACTCATTTCACATCCCTTTAAAACGCAGGATTGCCCAGATGACGATGACCACCAGTCCTGATGCCCCGAAAATATTGGCAAAAGTGGTGTGCTTGTGCGCATCATAGTTGTATGTCTCGATCCAGATACCGATCAGCATATACATGATGATTACAAGCGCCAAACCATCCAGCAATTTATTCATCATTTTTCTCCGGTTTGTCGGGGTGCGCATCCAGTTGGTTTTTGGACCATTGCAGGCCTGTGTCACGCCGCCCGAATTGTTCGACGATTTCCCTGAATTTCCATTCGATATAGAATGGGCGGTTGCCGCTGGAATAGCCACCGAGATTGTTACTTTGCAGGTACGCCCAAAGGTTTTCCGCCATGGTCAACAATTCTTGGCTCTCAGCTTCCGTTAGCAATTCGGGATAGGGGCGTGTATCACTCATCGTCTCACCCTCTTAATCTTGCCGCCCTTGTAGCGTCGCAAAAGATATACCGCAGTTCTGCGATGAACGCAACGGGCTACGCAGGTATTTCCCACCCAAATCTCATGCATAGCAACCACCATCTGACATTGCGCCAATCAACATGGTGGGCTTCATCTCTGGCTTTGCCACCATGTTTTGACATCACCATCACATTATCTGTGGCATTGAGACATTTTGGGATCAAACCATCGGTGCCGCATTCGTTCCAAACATGACCATTGTAGGGTGCAATGCGCCAGCGTTTGACTTCTGGCCAATAAACACTACTGATCGCTATGACGACAGTACGTAAGGGTGATCCACCAATGATCTGAACAGCAGTTTGCGGCCCAAAGTCTTTCAACACAGCAGGGCGCTCGGTGAATGGCCCGAGATACCAACCTTGATTATTGTGGGTTGGTGCAGGATCACCGGGGATTGGTATCGGTGCAAGTCCCGGCTGCATGGTATCGTGCGGGACATCGCATTCACCGTATAGCGACTGGCTGCACAATTTGTCAGCGGGTGAAATCCCACCAAACGCTTGCTGCCCGACCGGCGTGTGTTCCCTGATGTAATTGCCCACAGCAGATGCCAGCGCGGTATCGTCGCCGCTGGCTACAGCGTTTTTGATGGCAGCGAACGGATCGGGCTTGAGGACGAATTGGTCCATCGGAGTAAAGCTCTCAATCGCATCGCTTACTGCAATCATGTACCGGGCAAACGCTGCCTCAGTGCGCAAGAGATTGCTGTGCGTAGGTTCTTCCTCAAGTCGCAATTTAGCAATTTTACCCATTGCTAAGTAAAATTTGGCATCGTCCAGTTTGGGTACAGTCATCATCAATCCTCCTGAATATCCAATGCGTCATCAAACGCATCGTGATAATTGTCGTATGGGCCAAGCGGTGAATTGTCATATTCATCATCGATATTCTGCCAAAACCAAGCGCGGCGATTAGCATTATGAAACACCATGAACCTGCTGCCATCTTTGCGAGTGAATACGCGATGATCATCCTGCATTATCGGGGCCTTTCAGATCAGAGATGACTTTTTCTGCCATTTCTCCATATATTTGGTTTGGTTTGACAACCTCTATGCCGTACATTGTGGCTATACGTTTGATGCCTTCTCTTACAATCTCCACCATCGCCGGATCGCCTACCCGCTCGGCCAGCTCAAGGGCGTCCACAATTGCTGGCAAATGTTGCAAGAGTGCTGAAACCAGTGTCAGGTCACAACCTTGCAACGGCTCCATTGGGCCAAAACCGCTTTCCATCGGTGTTCCAGCGAAAAGACTTTACGGTAAACCAACGTCAGGCTCACCGTAAATCATATATGGTCCCGGCGTGGCGTGTGCGGCAAGTTGCCTGATGTGCTGCGAGAGGGTCATTGTACCCAATCCTTTACTGCCGGATAACATGTTTCGTATTCCGTAATTAAGCGGCGATGAATTTTCTCGTACTCAGCAAGTCCCATCACTGCCATAATGCGGCGGTTGGGGCTGCGCAGTAGAGCCTTATGTTTGAGATATTCATTACGAATATGATGCGCCATTGCCTCAGTGATACAACCGTAAACCTTGCGCGTCAGAGCTGCTTCAAACGGGCAAAACTCACCCGTAATATCCATGAAAGTAGATTTACCGTGACAGCGGATGCGCGGTTTGACATTGTTGATTTGGACGGATTTGTCTCGAATAAATCCAACAATGTCCGAGTTGGGTGGTGTAATGTACCCACCGTCATGCCAAATGAAAAAGCGGCGTTCCTCAGTCATGACACACCTCCAAAACAAATAGGGCACTTGCGGCGCACATGGGCGGTAAGGCACCGCTTGCAGGTTTTAATGCCCGGTGGTGCAGGAGGTGGGTAATCCACATCAAGTAGCAAGTCAGTTACCGCTTGAAATGTGGCACTGTCACCAGCATGGTAAAGCGCATTCTGTGCCTTGCGCAGCATTTCAACCATCTCGGGCACCAAATCAATGGCGCGGGTGTTGACGAGCGTTGCGCGCCGGGATGGATCGGTACTGCGGCCCATCTCGCTGTTGCGCTGTTGGCTGACGCAGATTTGCTTGCCGTTGGCTGCACGTGTGATGAAAAAGCCGGGACTGGTTTTGTCCTCGGTGGTTTTCCATGGCCCCGGTGTACCATGAATGTGCCACTTGATGCGGCTCACTGGGCTTCTCCAAAATACGCATCGATGTGATCGTACATCATGTCCATTGCAGCGATGGTCCGTTTGACGAGCGCATTGAGATGCATTGCAATATCTTTTGCGCGCTGTTCACCCGACGCATGATAGCAATCTTTTGGCGATACCCACCATGCCTTGTAATTGTGGGTGATCAGTACATCATGTGATCCACGAACTTGAATGACCATCGACGCCTGAAAGTGATCCATATCATATTTGTGCGCGGTAATGGGTGACTTAAATACCACCCAATCACCCACGCCAATGGACGGGGTTGCAGGCGGGGTTGGGTCAACAATCTCAGCGGCGCGCAACGTGTTGATCGCATTTTCGATCAATGTATCGTCACCACTAGCAACAGCGTCCTTAATGTATGCAATCGCATCGTCGTGGGTCTTGATAAAGTCGGTCGTATTAAACGGTGTCGTTTCCATGTGAAGGCTCTCCTATATTTGATAGTGTAATATAACTTATAATTGGTCAGGTCAACTCCATTCTCCCGCCCCTGATCGGGGTTCTCCCGCCCCTGATCGGGGTTCTCCCGCCCCTGATCGGGGTTCTCCCGCCCCTGATCGGGGTTCTCCCGCCCCTGATCGGGGTTCTCCCGCCCCTGATCGGGGTTCTCCCGCCCCTGCAACCGTAACCCATTGATTTTAAACGATTTTTCTGATGTAACCGTTACAGTTTGGGGCTAAGTGACTGATTTTATTGGATTTTTCGTCAAATATGAACCTGAATTCAGGTTCACAACAATCGATTACATCAGGTGGCCGCGGCCCTGCGATCGCTGGCAAAACCCAATGTTTTCAATGGTTTGATGCGCGTTACATGATGCGCGTCAAGGGGCGTAGGGAGGCATGCCGGACGTGCCGGACCATCCCCAGACCGGGTAGGTTGAGGGGGCCGCTATGGCGGGCGCTATGGCGCGTCTGGCGTTGCGCGGGGGTTATGGGTGCCTATGCATTACTTGCTCTCCGTGGGGCCGCTATGGCGGGCGCTGGGGGCCAAAACAAAAAAGCGCCATGCCTAACCCGCATGGCGCTCTATTACTTTGGAGCGGGGGATTTGTGGCGGTTTGGGCCTACGGTTGCGGCCCATAGAAGCCTACGCCATCGCGCGTTGCCACAGTTTGCCCTAGCTTACGGATTGTGGCCGCTCGGACACCGTGAGGGCGCGCAGCGTGGGCCGTATCGCAACGCTCCGCACATCGACGTGCCAGAGCGCGCAAGGTGTCCTTAACGTGATCGGGGAAGTGATTGCGCCCGCAACCGCTAATGGCCGCGCCATGGTTGCCGTATCGAGCCAGTGCGAGGGAAAACATCTCACTCCATTCCCGCGATGCGCGGCAAGCGGCGGCAAATGCCACGGCGCTATGATGCAAATCATCCCGCGCAAGCAAAGCCTGTTGCGCGGGCGTAAGTGTCTTTGGCGTTGTCATTGTCGTTACTCCCATAACTCATATAGCGCCCCTACGCATGGCAAGGGCGCTGCTAGAATTATGCAAAACGCGCCTTATATGCGCCGTGGCAATGGTCTAGCGCTTCATTGCAATCGCGCGCCCATGTTGTGCTGCAAAGGTATTTACCGCGCCCATCAAACAAATCGATTTTGCGATAGTCGCGGCGCGCACCATAATCGAATGGCAGAATATGGCGTTTTAAATGCGCCATTGCACCGGACCGACTACCCCACGTCCGAATATCGCCGCCGGCAGTATGCAACCATCCATAGTCGCACCCACAAATAGCATATACAACGCGAGAGCGGCGGCAAATGTAACCATCAATCGTTTCGGTATATTCGGACTTGATACCGACAACGCGCGGTGCGCCAGAGCGGGGCATAATGCGAGGATCAAAACGATCATTGTAAATCATAATGGGTTACTCCGGTTTGATGGGGCGCGCGCGATGATAAGGGCCATCTTTGTAAACTTCCCAACCATTGGGGCAAAGCTGGCGCGCACCATCATCTGTTATGTCATAGGATCGCGCCTTGCCCTCACATCCCACTGCGTAGGACAAATGACCATCCCCCGGCGCGTAGCAATGTACCTTGGAGCCATCAGGGCGGGTAATATGTGACATATCGTTTACTCCGGTTGATTGGTGGCGCGAATGCATTGTGCATCGCCGTTGCAGCTTGCCACACCCATGTATTGCAGCGCCACCATTGCCAAGAGCAAGAGCGCCAGAGCGGCGAGAATTGCGCGGGGATTATCCATTAAAACGTCTCCGCCATATCCTCATAAGTCACAAACATGACTTGCAAGAGACCGTAAGGGCGGAATTCCAAGCCATCGCCGCATTGTGTAGTGACACCGCGCACACCAGTCAGACCCATTGCCGCCTTTGCGCGGCGCATCAATTCGCGGTTATATGCGCGGTTTGCGCGGGCATATGATCCATCGGGAGCGCCCGTATAACCGTAATGCGTCAATTCGGGCATGCGGACGGTTGCGCGGTTAACCCATGAATAATTAGCTTCGCCGCCAAATGTGTCGGTCAATTCAACCTGATAGATATGTTGTGCCATGTTAGGTTACTCCGGTTTACGTTACTCATAAGACACCCTTGCATGCAAGGGTGTCTCTAGAATAGCGTTAAGCGCGCGGCCCAATATAAATATCAAGCAAACGCTCTTGATATGCCTCCGCTTCCCTTGTCATACGCGCGGCAAGCCTTTCCGCATTTTTGCGCCCATATGCGGACGGGAACGTATAGCAGCCTGTCGGGCCTACTACTGCCCATCGCGACCTATCTGAGCCATTGCCGCGCCAAATAGCAGCCTCATATCGTTCAGGGCGGGTAATATGTGCCATCTCAGCGCCCCTTTGCCATGTAAAGCGATCCACCAATCGGACCAATGCGCCAATGCCAGATGCCGCCGACCTTGCGGATGCTGATCCACGGCTTGGGGCGCATGAGGCGGTTATAGCAGGAATGCCACGTCTCACCCTTGTGCAGCTTGCCGCGCTTAATGGTGTGGCCGGTGCGCGCATCAAAAAACTCGATATTTGTGGGGTGGATTTGATAGTCCAATACCGGCGCGGCAAGCTGCGCGATGGCCTCTTGGCGGATGCGGTTTGCGGTTGCTTTATGCATGGCGGTTACTCCGGCTGGCTGGCGCAAAATGCATGGGGGTAATGGGTGACAAGCTGCGCGCAATCGTTCAGCGTTAAATCGTGATCCTGCACATAAATATTACCGTGCAGGATTTGAATGATTGCATGGCGCGGGGCGGGATTGGTGATCGTGGCGATGTGCCACACATACGCGCCGATGGCGGAAAACATCGCGGCAAGCGTGAGAATGAGTTTGATACGCATTTGGGGTTACTCCGTTCTATTAAAAATCAAGTGAGCGTTCCGCAATTTCAAACCAGTAAAGCGCATCTTCATGCGTTCCGTCGGTATCATTTGCGTTTTCCTCTGCACTTTCTTTATTTTTGTGAACAACGGACCGCCAATTGGTGCGCGCCTTTTCGAGCGCATCATAATACGTTTTACGCGCACCATCTGCAATTCGCATCTTTTCAAGCGAAAGATTGTCGCGGTTAAATGCCGCTTCCGTTTTGATCATTGCCTTGAAAAGTTCACTTGTCATTGTCGGTTACTCCGTTTGGGGCCGTGTGGCCTCCGGTTTGCGTTGCATTGAGCCTGCTAAATGCGCCCATTTTGCCATGCGGTCAATACCAAATCCGCAAAATCCCGCGCAATGGGGGGCGTAACATTGCGATCATAATCCCGCGCGTTGTTTGCCAGCAATCGCAGCGCCTTTAGCTTGCAAAATTGACCGCTGAGATAGTGCTTTGTCAGATTGTCCAGCGATGCTTGCAGGTATCGATTGCGCGGCGCTTCTCGGCTTGCTCGGACAAATAGGCGAATGGCTTTAGGATCATGCATGTTGTGGTTACTCCGGTTTGATATGGGCAAATGACATAGCGCGCGGGTTAAAGTCAGCGCTAGGGATGGCATAAAGCGTTGTGAGAAATTTGCCGCGCCTATCCAGCAAAGTGATATGCGGGATTGTGCCGGTGTATCGCCCCGTATCGGCATCGATACCGCCATGCTTATCAAACCAAAAATGTCGCCCCGCGCGCTCCCATGCTTTGCGCCAGCGATAAGGAAGGAATGCCTCCATATCTTCGGGGCAGGGACGAATGAAACATTCATTCACACCGTCCCATAGCGCGCTAGGCGATTGGGACGGAATGGCGTTAACGTCAAATTTAACGCCATTGGGGCCGCTGGAATGGATTACAAAATGTGTCATAGCTGTTACTCCGCTACGTAGATATGAGTGAGGCCGGATAGATTGCCGATAATGGCTTGCCTATTCCAGCGGTTGATTTGCTCCAAGAAGTCAGCCCGATTGCCGATTTTGTTGCGGTGATCCATCATGACCAATCGCATACTATCGATGGGTTTACCTCGCTCGATAGTATGCGATCCATCGCGATAAATGCAAATATGCGTGTATGTGTGGATCACGGCACACCCCTAAAGATGCAACGTCCATAGCGCGCCAATTGCTGCAATGGGCACTCCACCTCATATCGCATAAATGCCCAAATGCGGCCCATAGGGACGGGGTCACCGGCTAAAGTATAGTCCACCCATTCACAAATGGCAGGGCCGTCCCAAAGCGCTATCAGACCCTCACAATCGGCAAATGAGCCATTGCATGCGTAAGGCTCTAGCAGGTCTGCCCATATGGCGGCGTTTGACCGGCCTGAGTGCAATGCATCGGCAATCTCACTGCGCATTGCGTTGTTTGCGGTAATGAGCAAATTGCCATCGGGCTGGATTTTGCAGGTTACAGTCATAGCTGTTACTCCCCTTTATGAGCACGGCGCGTGATTGTATCACCCCATGCATCACGCGCCCTGTCATAAGCTGCAATAGCCTGAGGGGCATATTGCAGCACCTCTTGCATCTCAGGCTTGCTAGGATTGTCGCGCATCTGGATTGCGCCAAGCGCCCACAATTGGACACACCACGGCGCATAATCAATCGGGCAATCATGCAGCGGTTTATTAGCCTGCCAATCGGTTGCGCCATGATACCATGGTTTGATGGCTCTTGCGCGCAATTCCCATTTGCAAGCTGGTTTACCACCCTTGCGGAGTGCAGCAATACCTGCGCGCCATGTGGGTGCATCATTCCAATTTGTTTCGCTGCAAAGATGAGTGATGGCGTCAAAAGCCTTATCAATGGCCTTACGCTCGGACGGTGTGAAAGGCATTTTAAGCATGGTGTGGTTACTCCGTTAAATTGTCCAAGATGCGATAAGTGCCCAATTCAAGCAATCGGCCCGCATATCATAGATAGGATCATGGCCGCCCATGAAGCGGGCATTGATGCGGGTTTTAGGCGCTTGTGCCAAGATATGGGGCATGCATCGGCCATCATGGAAAACCCAAGTAGGCGCGCGGCGCTCGATACGGGTAATGGCGTTTGATGCGTCCCAACGAGCGTAAACCGTTACGTCATTCAAACATGATTGCGCCGTGGCCTTCCAAATCATGCGCAACCAATTGGAGTGCGGATAGCGCGCGTAGGCCTCAGGCAACGTGCCGCGCCAGATATGCCCCACTTGCAGCGTTGCGATGTAAATTTGCGCGTCAATGATAGCGGCGTGGGTTTGTGCCACGATCTCAGCGTTGCAATGTGCTTTCCATGCCAGAGCGCGGGCATATGCCGCTCGATAGTTATAATAGAGAACGCTATCGGCCGCATATGCGCCGCAATTATTGGGATGGCCATTGATCGCATCAAGGCGCGCGGCGCGCTCGACGGCAAGCGCAAATCGCTTGCGGGCGATGTAATCGGGGTGGCGAGGTGCGGTATACATATCGGTTACTCCGAAATTTGGGCCTGTTTTGCAGCCTTGCCTATCGCTGCGCGCCGGGGGAATTTAGGACTACCCGATATTGTCCGGTTCTAAAGGTGTGCCACCTGAGCCAGTCATGCGCCGTAGCGCTTGGCCTGATTTGGACAATGGGGTTTGTGAGCTTGATTGTCAAGGTGTGTGCGGTAATTTTGACATAGGGGGAGCGATAAATTTTGATAAGTTATATAAGTTATCAGATTATGAGACCCATAAAAGCGCCTTGCGGAATGGTATGATCGATAGCGTTTGACATAGGGGGAGCGATAAATTTTGATAAGTTATATAAGTTATCAAAATTTACGCCTGAGGGTGGATTTTGGAGGTTAGGGGAAATTTTACAGATTTTGGCGGTTTTTGGGGGCGTTTTTAGACGATTTTACGGGTTTTTCGGATTTTGGGGGCGTTTATAACTTATAATCCCTGTTACACCCACCCTATCAGGTAGAAAATCTGATAAATGATATGTTATATATAAACGTTATTATTTATATAACTTATCAAAATTTCTAGGGGGGGGGGGTGTGAAACAAGCCAGTGGTCAAATTAGCCTATATGGTTATCAGGGCTAATCACGTCCAAATGCAACAGATCTAGCGATCATCAAGCTATCTCAATGGTGCATCACAACGCTGCATCT